>MDSZ01011832.1_pt1 | contig 19612 bp, 19 predicted proteins | sample 811201 | NCBI WGS metagenome assembly MDSZ01 (sample SAMN05326647, study PRJNA326480) | marine metagenome | isolation source: seawater | place: Indian Ocean: North | collected 2010 | reverse complement strand
TTTATCACTTTAATATCATCATTTTTTGAAAACGGAATTATTGATTTATTGATCATTTCTTTTTCAATCATTGGTTCATCTCCTTGAACCATAACGACTAATTTAAATTTTTTTTTTGTTTTTTTTTCTAATTTTTTTACAGCTTCTGAGGTCCTATCAGACGCTCTTTTATGAGTTTTTTTTGTTAGTATGTAACTTGCTTTAATTTCTTTTAAATGCTGTACTATTTCCTTATCACAGGTGGCTACAAAAACATTTTTTATTATTGAAGATTTACAAATTCTATAAATACGACCAACCATTGTCTCTTTTTTAATTTTTGCCAAAGGTTTGCCTGGAAATCTAGAACTTCCCATTCTAACTGGAATTATTATTATACTACTATTTATTAATTTCTTCAATTGCATATTTATAAAATTTATTTAAACCCTTTTTTAAAGTAGTAAAGTTTTTTTTAACTTTAAATATTTCCTTATCAGAATAAATACCAAATTGATCTCCAGGAGTTGAGTTAAGTTTTATAATTTTAATTTTTTTTCCACTGTGTTTGAAATGAATTTTTGAAAGTTCGTTTAATAATTTTTCAACTGATGTTTTTTTTGAGGTTCCTATATTTATTTTCTTATTTGATAATTTTTTATTTTTTATAGCAATATCTATTATATTAACTACATCATCAATAAATATAAAATCACGATATCTTTTTATACTTCCTTTTACTGATATTTTATTATTTTTTATCATATCAGACAAAAATATACTTACCATTCCTTGATAATTAATTTTAAGATTCTGACCTGGTCCATAAACATTAAATAATCGTAAAATCGTAAAATCAATCTTATTTTCAAAAAAAGATATATAATTTTCTGACATAAATTTATGTAATCCATAATAACTTTTTGGATTACAATTAATGTTTATTTTGGCTTCTCCATTTATTTCGCCATACACAGACATGCTGCTTAAGAATATAAATTTTCTTACTTTAGTTTTTATCGCAAAGTTTATAATTTTTTTTGTAAGTAAAAAATTTCTATTAAAATCATTTTCTGGATCCCAAAAACTTTTTTCCCCAGATGATTGGCCGGCACAATGTATTATTGTATCAAATTTTTTTTTGGTGAAATTTTTATGATCTATTATTTTAACCCCTTTAACCAAATTCCTTCTCAAACCAGTGGAAAAATCATCTATTCCATAGAGATTATATTTTTTTTTTAAAAACTTACAAACTTGAGATCCTATAAATCCAGCACAACCAGTTACTAATATATTTTTATTCATTTTCGATTATACAAACTAGTGTATCCCCAAACCCTTTTTTAAGAATTTTTTTTTTGTAATTTTCATTTTCTCGTTTGCTAATTATATTTTTATATTTATCTTGTCCTCCAGGTTTACCATGCTTAAACCAATGATAATGATTTGATAAATTGTATCTTTGATCCAAAAATATTTTAAAATTTAACTTTTTTTTCTTTAGTACATATTCCAAAGACTCTTTATTATAGTAAAAAGGGTGAACCTTAGACCAATAAAATCTTTCAAATTCAGGTAAATCATATACTTTATAAAGAGGATCGTCATAGCAGGGAATTTCAAAAATTATTTTTCCTTTTCTATTTAAAATTTTTTTTTGCATATTAATGAAACTTAATGGGTCTCTAATATGTTCAAAAACAAAAAAATGGATAATAAGATCAAACTTAAGCTTTTTTTTTATAATACTTTCCATATCTGAAAATAATTTAATTTTTTCTGACTTAAGATAATTTTGATATTTTCCAGATGGCTCTATTCCATAACAGTTAAAACCTCTTTCAATAAGTGGTTTAATCATAAAACCTGAAGAACATCCTATTTCTAAAATATTCTTTACTTTCTTATTTAAATATTTTTCAAAATATTTTACCCTTCGTAAATATGTTGAAAAATTTAATTTGTTATTATCTTCTGCATGCTTCCATTTTCCATCCCCAGCTCTTCTTTGCATGAATTTTTCAAATTCGCTATGATAAAATTTTTTTTCTTCATTTTTGGACATAAAAGGAAATTGGAATATTATTTTACAATTTAAGCATTTAAAGAAAGCAGAATTCCCTCCACCATATACATGGTGTGTAACTACTTCAATTTTATGAGAGTTTTTTTTACAAATTGGACAATTTTTTGGAAGACTCATTAAATTTTTGAAATACCATCCTTCAAGAAAATTGTATCCATACCCACTGGAATAAATGTTGAACCTTTTCTAACATTTTCTTTTAAAATTTTTTTATTTGGATTAACTATATGAATTCCATATCTCATATTATTTTTTTTCAATTTTCTAAAGAGATTATTCAAATAACTCTCAAACTTTGATTCTTGATTTTTTTTTATGAACGAATTTCTTAAGTCATAAGGTCCAATTAAAAATGCATCAATTTCTTTAATATTTTTTAGTTTATCTAAATCTTCAACTATTTCGGTATTCTCAAGCATTACAATATTTATTGGTTTAAAATTCAAATTTTTTTTTAAATGTATACCAAAAGAGTTTGATATTGAAAAACCTACTCCTCTTTTTTTCTTATAAATTGAAAATTCAATTTTATTTTTTACTTCATCGTAAGATGACATATTTGGATATATTAATCCTAATGCACCACACTCTAATGAGTATTTTATATTTTCTGAATTTGACTCTCTTAATCTTATAAAACAAGGAATATCTTTTGATTGGATTAAACTAATTAATTTAATAGCATCTTCAAAATTAATTTCTCCATGCTCCATATCTAAAGTAAGCCAATCAAAAATTTTTTTTTCAGTCATCAATATTGTAGATGCAACGCTATTTAATTGAATCCAACTTCCTATTGTGAGCTTGTTTTTTTTTAATTTATTTTTGATTTGGTTTACATTTCTATATAATTGACTACTCATATTTTTTTATTTTAATTATAAATATATTAATTACAATTTAACGGCTATATTAATTTATATAAAGATTATTTTAATTTTTTAATGTGAAATATTTTTGATTGAGTTAAAAATATCCTCATTTGTTTCAATTTTATCATCAAAAAAATAGTAAATTATCTTATATAAGTCTTTTAAATAAAATTTTTTGTAATTTTTAATATTATAACCATAATCATCTCCAAGTATTCTTGCAGAAAAGAATACATTTTTAAGATTATTTGGTCCTTTTCTGTATCCATGATCTGAGAGAACAATTATCATTACATCTGACAAATTTTTGTTTTTAATAGCAATTTTTTCTGTCAATTTGTTAAGTACAAGATCAGAATAAACAACATTTGATAAATATGAATTATTTGTATCTTCATTTATATCAAAAAATGAGTTAGTTAAATTTGGTTTATCAGTAGCATTTAAATGAGGAAGCAAAAAATGAAATAAATTAAATTCTAATTCTAGATCAATTAGTTCATCTATTTCTAGATCTGTAATTTTTTCAGAATTATCATAGTACTTTATGCTATTTTTAACTTCTAAATTTGTTGTGTTTATTTTTACTGGATACAAAAAATTATTAATAAACTTTATGTGACTTAAAAAATAAAATTTTATTCCCTCTAAATACTTTAATTCTTTTTTATTTATTTGAGACCTAGATTCAAAACAATAATCAAAATTATTAGATTTGAACCACAAACTACAATACCTTAATGCTCCCGATACAACTCCAATTCTAATTTTATTTGATTTTAGGTTATTAAAAAATGAATTTTCGTAGTTTAATTTATAATTGTTATTTTGAAAATCATTGAACAAATAAATATTTTTATCTATTTTTTTAATATCTTTTATTTTCTTCCCGTTTAAAATTTCTGCCATTACATTCAAAGTAGAGCTTGAACTAGAATATACATTATTATGAATGACAGAATTATTTAGTAAATTTTTATAATTATTTAATAATGGATTGTTTATGTGAGATAATAAAATTCCCCTATCTAATTCATCAAATAACAAAAAATATAATTTTTTATTTTTATTTGATTTCAATTTCTGTGTAATTTCATGGTTATTATTAAAAGCAAGAGATTCATAAGAATCTGAGGTATTGTTATTAAAATTATAATTAAGATAAACAAAAAATATTATTGAAACAATATGAGTGCAATAAATTAACTTTTTTAAGTCTAATATTTTTCTAAAACTTAAGAAAAAAGATATCAATAAAATAAAAACAATAATAATGATTTTAAAAAAAATAAGATTTGTTAAATTTTGAGTTAGGTTTAAAAATAAAATGATTGAACTAGAAGATAAATTTAATCCTGTTAATGCATTTAAGAATTCATATATTAAAAAAAACGCCATGAACGTATGAACAAAATCTATATTTAATTTAGAATATTTATTTAAAACAAAAAAAAATAGAAAAAAAATTATTGAAAAAAATATTATGGAAATAAAAGAATTAATTATTAAAAAAAATAAATTAGATTGTATATTTGAAAATATAAACTTTAAGTTAAATAAAATTGATAAATGTATATACAATTTTATTTTCTCTTAAATTTTGTTTTGACACTTTTATTGAAAAATTTTCTTAGAAAATTAATTATTATTCTTATCGGGTAAAATATATAAAATAAAATTATACCCATGAAGGCTAATAAGGCTTGCCAAATTGATATAAATCCTCCAGGATCAGCATAAGCATAAGCATTGCTTAAACCTAAAAATAAAAATATTGAAATTAATTTAAAACATTTAACCATTTAACCATTTAATAATTTCTTTAACATAAATTTTTTATCAATGCCAACATTATATATTTTTTTGAGAATATATTTTTTTTTTAAATTATTTGATTCTTTTTTTAAAGCTTTTTTTAAAAAATTTAATTTTAGTTCACTAGAGGATTTAATGTTTAAACAATAATTTTTAAAAAACAACTCTTCAAAAGGTTCTAATTTAATTTTCTTAAATTTGTTATTATGTGTTTTTGATCTAAATTTAAAAATTATCGGTTTAACTCCTTTGAGTAAAAAAAATTCTAAACTAATTGTAGAATTATCTGTTAATAAAAGGTCACAATTAGATAAGCTTTTTATAATATTTTTACTGTAATCAAACTTAATTTTTGATTTAAATAAATCTTCAATATTTTTTAATTTTAAATAATTTCTTTTATAATTTTCTGGATGAGGTCTCAAAATTATATTTAAATCTAATTTAATCAAATCTTTAATTGTTTCTACTAATTTATTAGTAAAAAAATTTTTTTTATTTCTATTCCAAGATGGTGCAATAAGAATTGTATTCTTCTTCGAGAAATTAAAATTAATACTTTTAGTTTTTATTAAATCATCAATTAACAAATAGCCAAATTTTACTTTATTTTTTTTTTTTAGTTTATTTATAATTTCATTTTTTTGAATTTCTTTATAATGGTAGCTGGTTGCACAAAGTATTATATCGTATCCATCAAAAGCTTTTTGATCGTAAATTTTATTTGTGCTTGCTAGGGAATGAAAAAAATAAACATATTTTTTTACAAATATAGATTTTGGAACTAAAGTTCCAAAAGAAGTTGTGGTTGTAAAAAAGAAATTACATCTAATAATTCTGAGAATTACTCCTAAAATAAGACTATTACCTATATACTTAACTTTGTATCGAGATTTTAATTTATAATATTCATTAATATCGGAAGTTATTATATCTAGACTATATTGATTTTCTTTATTTAAAACTTTTAATAAATTTTTGTAAAATGGATAATAAAAATAATTCTCTGAAAAAAGGACTATTCTTTTATTATCTAATATAGTTAGATTTATTATTTCAGAAAGAAATGCAAAACTAATAAGAAATTTTTTTATTAAAAATCTTCTTATAGTAACGAATATCATCATAATCATCAAACTCATACCAATAATAATTATTTATTAAACATTTGATTTTTTTTTTTTTTATAATCATTTGATTTATAATAAAAGTAAGATCTTTTCTTTCATCTTTATTTTTTTTAATAATATTTGATAATAGTTTTGCCTTTAGGTAAGGAACATAAATAATACCCATATATTGAGCTTTAACTTTTTTTAAATCTGTAATTTTATTTCCAATATCTTTTAAATTAAAACTTTTATCAAAATCAAAAGACTCACAGTCATAATAAAAATCTTTTTTTCTTGCTTTCCAAATTTTTTTCCAATTAGAAGTTGCTGGAATTAGAATGTTTTTTTTTTTTAATTTATTAATTTTTTTAAATATTATTGGATTAAAATATATATCAGAATATGTTACTATTGAGTCATCATTTGAAACATCTAGACCTTTAAGTAAAGAATAGGACATATCTAAATTTGGCTTTTCATTGGATACTATCTCGACATCACTATCCGTAAAACTTTTTATAATGTTTATACTTTTTTTTTGTGTAATAATTATAATTCTTTTAAAACATCTGGATTTCTTAGCATCTAGTATTATTTTTTCAATTAATGATATTCCATCAACTTTTATTAAAAATTTCATCATCTTGATTTTTTTATAGATCCTTGAAGAATTACCAGCTGCCAATACAATTAAATTCACAATATTTTTTTTATTATGTTGTCGATAAATTTTTGATCTTTGTTAGGTCTTTCGGGATGAAACATGAAGCAATAAACTTTTTGATTTTTGACTTTTGATAATTCAATATTTAGATCATCCGAGATAGCGATTATATCAAATTTCTTATTAAGATTTTTAAAACCAAAATTATGATATGAGTTTGTATTTATTTTTTTTTTATTTGCTAAAATATTTATAAAGTGATTTTTTTTAACATGATTTTTTATTTTATAAAGTTTATTTTTAAATTTACTGCCAATTAACTGAAAACCTCTACAGATAGTAATAATCGTTTTTTTTTCTTTAACAAAATAGTTATATAAATCTAATTCAAATTGATCTCTTATATAATTCAGCTTTGTTTTTTTTCTTTTATAAATATCCCCTGTTCCAGACAGAACTAATAAATCAAATTCATCTAAATAATTTTTTAAAAATTTTTTATTAAAATAAGCTGTTGATGATATATATCCAAATTTTTCAAAATATTTTGATATATTAATATCCAATATTGCTACTATCTCGTTATTTTTATTTAACTCTAATATGGGACTTACAAAAACCTTTTTCATATTACCTTTTTTAAAATTTGTTTGTCACAGTCAATCAATATTGATTTAGCATTTTTAAATTTTTCAAAATTTAAATCTCCTATTCCTATAGCTGCAGGTATATTGTTTTCCAAACATCTAATTGACATATGTGAATTTGCGCTACCATATTTTGTGATTATGCCACTTATATTATAATTAAAAACAAAGTCATATCCTGGATCTGCATTCTCAATAATTATTATTTTATTTTTTAAAATATTATAATTTTTAATTTTTTTATTTGAGAAACAATATGATTTTGCAATTATTTTTCTGTTAGTAATAAATCTGATTTTTTTTAATTTTTCTTTTAAAATATATATATCTTTTATATTTTTAATAACCTCTGGTAAAATAATAGAGTTTTTAATTCTCTGATTGTTTTTGTGGTGTCTTATGTTTTGAATTATTGAACTTTTCAATTTAGTAGCATCTAAATTATTATAATTATTTAGAATTATATTATAATCCAAGTATTTTAAATTTTTATGATCAATTTTTATTTCTTTAAACAAAAATTTTAAATTCTGAAAAATTTTATCTATTCCTTTAGAAAATATAAATTTTGAAAATTCTCTACCAATTATGCTTTTTTTTGCAAATTCTTCAAAGAATACTGCTTCTATTTTGAAACTTTTTTTTAAAAAATTTTTTCCTTCTTTACTTATATTCAAATTAAAATTTTTTTTGAAATTAAATAATTTATTTTTTCTTGAAAAATATTTTTCAAATCCTTCTGAATAATTTTTAACATCTATATCATATGTAGAGGGTCTTAAATGTCCATATTTATTTTTAAAATTTTTTTTTCTTTCAAGATTATTAATCTTATTTAAATCTTTATACATGTCATAAGTAATTGTCTTCAAAGAATTATAAAAATTATAGTAATCTAATTCTGAAATATATTTCTCACTTTTAAAATCCCTTAGAATTCTTTCTGCAACAAATGCATATCTTGCAAAATTAGAAAATGTTAAAGTGCCGTATTTTTTTACAAGTTCATTGATTGTAAAAATATTTGAAATATAATTTGGTTTTAACAACTCTGGATTATTTAATTTTTTGTTTAAAAATGTGACATTTTTATTTTGATTTTTTATATTTTCTAAATCAATCAATTTTTTTGTTAAATTTATTAAATGGGGTTTGTATTTTAAGATCTCATAATAAGATATTTTTTTACTGAGCCTTTTTTCTGTTAAAGGTGCGTAGCATGTTTCCAAGAGTTCAAATTCTATCTGATCGTGTAGTTGAGGATTTTTAAATAGATAATTTATATATTTCTGAAAAATTCTATTTTTCAGATTTAAATTCATTTTTTTTGGAAAAAACGAAAGAATTGATCGTATTACATCAATATATGGAATGCCTAAAAAATTAAACATTAAAGGTAAATTGTGGGTATCATCATAACCACATTGAATTCTACTTTTTTTCCAAACTTCATTGGTAATTAAATTCTCGTACATTCCAATTGACAAATTAGATGGTTTAACTCCCAAAATTTCAGCCGGATTCCAATCCGCCATGTTTGAAAAAAAAAATAATTTATTTACACCATCATTGAATTTTGTTGTTTCTAATTTTTTTTTTAAATTAAATAATGTATTTTCAATTAAGTTATCATTTATTATTTTTTTAAAATTTTTTCCTAAAGGTATTTTTCTTAACTGAAATAAATATAATTTTTTCGATTTATATCCAAATTCAATGTCATTTCTGACTATTTTTTTTTTTGATAATCTTTGATTAGCCTGTATTAAATCTTGAAATTTTTTTGGATACTTTGTGCTATGATGAATAAGTAACAACTCTTCAGTATCATTTCTTACACCTGAGGTAATATAATTTGTTTTTTTTGAAGTATCAAAATTTATTTGATAGTATGGTAAATTATTATTAATTTCTCTTGAAAAAAAAACGCCCGCCAAATCTACCTTTTTAATATATTCTTGGATTATTATTTCGTCATTTTCGTTTTTCAGTTTATTAAGAACTATTTCTAAATAATTTTCTATAAGATGTTTTTTATTTTTTAAAACTACTATGGATAAAAATTTACCTGCATTTGAAATGTACTTTTGATCTTCTTCTTTTGATGAAGATCTTATAATAATGTCTTTTTGTTTAAATTTTTTATAAATTTTTTTTAAAAAAATTTCTTTATTACTATAGTATTTATTTTTTTTTATACCAAAAAATTTTGGTACTATAATATTGGTATTCAAAAATTTTTTTTTTAAAAATTTTAAATTATTTAATTTATTTGACATTTATCCTAGTATTTTTTTTAATTCTGCAATTCTTAAATTTTTGTTTTTTTTATCAATAAAAACTTCCTTTTTAATTGTAAAACTATCATCATTAAAATTTTTATCTAAAATCATTCTAAAAACTTTTAACCTAATTAATGGATCTATGAAAGAATGCCATATATTGTAAACTTCTATAGGTTTATAATTTTGGAAATTTTTCATCATTGGGAAGTCTTTATTTTTAATTACTTTTCTAAAAATAATATTCCCTGAGTCTATTTTTTCATTTAAAATAAAATACGAAGCAGCAAAATGATTTAAGTTATAAGCGGAATATATTGAACAGTCTGAGCCTTTAATAAATGGTAAATAGCCTGGGTGTATGTGAACAAATTCTTTATTATAAGATTTAAAAAAATTTTTTTTTAATATCTCTTTTCCCGAAATTAAAATCCTTCTAGATTGACTTTTATTTATTAAACTATAATTTTTTTCTGAATTAATCGACTCATTTTCAAGTTCAAAAATTTTATTAAATTTTGATATATTACTAAAATTGTAAGCATCAATCAGAAAATTTTCCCTTATATCAAAAAATTTTTCAACATCATTAATAAATTTTGTAAGTTCTTTATCTTTTAAGAATTTTAAAGCAAAATAATTATTTTTATGAAATTGAAAAAAACTTAAAATATTTTTTAAATAATTTTTATTTCTTAAAAAAAAAATTTGAAAATTATAATTTTTTCTGTCCAATAATTCCTGCAAGTAAATTCTCCCTATAGGACCCTCCTTAAATAGAATTGAATCAAATTTCATGGTTTTCTTAATAATTCAAATTTTCTTCCTTTGTCCATTGTTTCTTTATTAGCTAAAAAATTATCGAATATTTTAATATAAGAAAATTTATTTAAAAATAGATTTATCATTTCTTCAAAAGTAGATATTTTTTCATAATTAGGGTGATGACTTTCAAACAATATATGACCACCAGATTTCAAAAATTTGTTACAATTATCTAAATATAAGTCTAAATTATTAATTTTTTTATCGAATGTATTGTGGTTGGCTAAGGAAAAAATAAAATCATAATTATTAAATTTATTTTTATTAAGATTTAAAAAATTATGATTATGAAAACTAATATTTGTTTTTGATAATTTTTTTTTCACTGTATTTGATATTTCAATTAGATTTTGAGATATTTCAATGCCATCGATGTGACTACAATATTTTGAACACAATATTGAAAAAAAACCGCAATTTGATCCAATATCTAAGACTTTTGCGTTTCTTAAATAGTCTGAAATATTATATTGAGCTAGTCTTGATTCTGAATTTCTCAATCCAGTTATGCCAATTTCATTTAAACTTTGATAAAAATATCCATAACCATAATTAAAATTTACATCTTTTTTCAATATTTGAACTAAATTATTTCTTAAATCTTTAAATTTTTTTTTTTTTATTGAATCTAATAACATGTTCCTTTTTGAAATTAATTTATATAACATTCAAAATTTTTCCTTATTCTTTAAAATTAAATTGTGTTTTTATAAACAATCACTTGATAAATTTTATCTTTATAAATTAAATATCTATATTATTTCAATTTTTTTTTTTATTATTTATTTCAATAGATATTTCACTTGCGAGTCTTAATAATCCATAAGAAAGCTCTATATTTGTAGATGGAAAATATTTTAAATTATAATCTAAGCTTTTTTGATATGGAGTAATTTTATAATGTCCTGCGTATTTCTTCTTGCCAAAAGTAATTTTTTTATTTTTTATTTTTAAAATTTCAGAAATTAACAATAATAAATCTCTCATTAAAATTGTTTCGCTTCCTGTAATTGTTACCGTTTTGTTATCTAAATCCTTATTTTTCATTATCTCATAGGTGGATTTGGCAGCATCCAAAACGTGAATAAATTCTCTACGACTATTTGGATCACCAAAATAATGAAGTTTTTTATTTTTAATTACGTCAAAAAGTATTTTATATACACCATTCTTATCATTTGATCTTGGCCCATACAATGAACCATAACGTAAAATAGAATAATTCAATTTTTTATATTTTGAGAATTCTTTAAGATATACTTCAGAACTTAATTTTGCGGCTTTATAAAATCCTCCTTCTTCACTTTCAACATAAACAGAACTAGCAAAAATATATTTCTTTACTTTATTTTTAGAACAGGCTTCTAAAATATTAAAATTTCCAATTACATCGACATCTATAGTTTCTCTTGGTTTATCAAGGCAATAATTTAAGTCAGAGAGTCCTGCAAAATTTAAAACATAATCTATTTTTTCTAAAGATTTATTCACTAATTGTTTATCAGTAATATCTCCTTTTATATATGAAAAATTTTTTTTTACATGATTAGAGATATATTTGTCAAAAATTATAACTTTAATTTTTTTTTTAGATAAAAAATCACTAACATGTGAGCCTAAAAATCCTGATCCACCAAAAACAACTGCTTTCATATCTTATAATTTTTATATTAATGTATATCTTTTATATAAACCATTAACTATTTTCCACCTCTCTCTATTTTTCTTTAATTTAAAAGAAAAATTTTTATTAAAATAAATAGAAACCCAGTCTGTAAAAGAAAGTAATCGGGTATCGTTTTTCTTATAAAAGTTAAAATCTTTGTTTTCTAAATGCCAATCATATTTATACCAAAAAAAATTAATTGAAGAAGAGTCAATTACTAAGAAGTATTTTTTTATAACAGTATACCAATCTGTCATATCCCATTTTAATTTATGGTTGATAATTGTTAAATATCTAGCACATAAAAAAATTTCACCAATCACAGGATTTCCTTTGATAATTGAAGGATAATTTCCGAACTTGTATTTTTTTAAACTTTCATAAAATAGATTTTTTGAAAAATACTTTAATAAATCACTTGTATAACCGAACATGCATATATCTGTTAAACCATAAATCCTGTATTTGGGAGTTATAACATCTGTTACAATAATTCTTCCCTTGGATTTATTTTTTTTATCAACTGGGAAATACGTGATTAAATTAGTAAAAAAGCTAGATAAATTATTTTTATAAATTCTAGTATCTGTTCTTGTTTTTAAAGAGAATAAAATTTTTTTTTGTTTGATAAAATTTAATGCCTTATTTGTAGTTACAATTTGATAATCAACGTCTGGTCTATATTCATTTTTTTTTGATGATAAAATCAATTTAATTTGTAACTTTTTAATTTTTTTTAGTTTTTCAATTTCATCATCCCATGTGGAAAGAATTATCAAAGATTTAGGAAAAGTTTTTTTATAAATTTTTATTGTTTCGTAAATAAAATTTGAATTATCTAGTATGGGGCCTTGAATTATTATTGCTATATTAGATGAAATACTGACATCTGTTGAATTTATATTAAAATGTTTTGAGTGCTTCGGTCTTTTAAAAAAACTAGTGTAATTATTTTTATCAGTTGTTTTAAAAAAACTTGAGGCTAATTTCATAAGGATGATTATACTTAATACAATTTAATTTATAAATATATTATAAAAATTACAATAAAATTTAATTATCAAGATCGTAAACTTTATCAAAATAACTAACTAAATTTCTATTATGGGTAATAAAAATTATTGTTTTATTTTTTAATGACAAAATAGAATTTATTATATCTAATTCAGTTTTTTCGTCTAAACTATTTGTTGCTTCATCGAAAATTAAAATTTCTGGATCCTTATAAAGTGCTCTTGCAATTGAAATTCTTTGTTTTTGCCCACCTGATATCATGTCCCCATCATCACCAATTCTTGTTTTGTGAGTATTTTCTTTACTCTGTACAAAATCTGTCAATTCTGTTTTTTTAATAGAATGATTAAGTTTGGAATAGTCAATTTTAGAAGAATCAAACTCTAATGATATATTATTTGCTATCGAATCATCAAACAAGAATGTTTGTTGAGGTACATAGCCTATTATTTTGTTTAAGTTATATTTTTTTTTTGTAATATTTTGATTATCTATTGTAATTGTCCCCTCGTTAGGCTTTAAAAATCCTAAAATTATATCAATTAAAGTAGATTTTCCTGAACCACTTTGACCTAATAAGATTACTTTTTCATTTTTTTTAATTTCAAAATTAAATTTTTCTAAAACAAATTTTTCACCAACATTATAAGAAAAACTTATATTTTCTAACTTTATGTCATTGTTAAATTTATTGATATTTATTAATTCCACTTTTGATGTATTTTCATATTTTTTATTTGAAATTAAATCCTTTTTAAGAACACTAAAACTTTCTCTTCCAAATTTATAATTTTGTATTGATTGTAAAATTTTCGAAATTGAGGGAATAATCCTCATAGCAGCTACAACGTAAAGTGTCATTGTTGAAACAAATTGTAAATTATCCTGATTTTTAAAAAATACAACTAGTGCTGCGAATATAAAAATAGTTATAAATTCCAGACTTACTCTGGGAAGGGTTGATAATATTGAAAGATTTCTCTCTATTTTAAGATTATTTAATATAATTTGATTTATTTTGTTAATATAGATTTCAATTTTAGTACTTACTTTTATAAACTTTAATCCTTTAAAAATTTCATTTAAATATTTTGTAGTTAACTGATTAAATTTAACTGCTTCAATTCCCATAGCTCGTATCTTTTTTTTAGTTAATGTAAAATATATTGAGCTGAATATTATAAACATTACAATAATAAAAAAAGTCATATCAAAATCATGAAAAAGTAATAAGATTGTAATTACTGAAAATAAAAGTAATTCAGAAAAAATTGAAATTATTGATCCAACAAAATTATATGCAAACATGCTTGCAGTTTGATTAACATTTACTAACAATTCTGATTTATTTTTATTTAAATATTTTGAGTATTCCATATTTAAATATTCATTTAATAATTTATCTTTGACAAAGAAAGCAATTTTTAAAAAACAAGTTTGATTAAAATAATTTATAAAAATAAAAAATATTGTTTTTATAAAATAAATTGCTACAAAGATAAGCAATACATATTCTATTGTATAATATTTCTTAAAGCCAAATTTATTTAAGAAGTCCTCAAATATTATATTATTAGTCTCCTGATTTAACATTAAATCCATTAATGGAACTATCATTGATAAACTTAGAATTTCGATTAATGTCAATAGAATAGAAAAAAGAATACTCAGTAAAAGAACAAAAAAATTTTTTTTGCTTATTATTGATATAATTTCATTAATTTTGAATTTTTGTTTTGTATGCATTTTTAATTCATTAAAAATTCAATTTTATTTTTTGATAATTTTATTTTATTTAAATATAGTTTAAGTTTTTTCAGTTCTGAATTATCATTTCTTTCCTTGAAGTAACAAAATAATCTTTTTGCAGATATTAAATTATCAGCCCCCAATAACAAAGACATATAATCTATAAGGAATATTTTTTCATTATCTAAGCTTAGCTTTAATTTTTTTGACTTTGCGAAAATTAATCTTTGAGATAATACACTTAAGGCAAAAGAGATAGATTTATTTTTTTTCAATTTATTTAATTTAATAAAATCATCTAAATCCTCTACTTTATTAATTTTATTTTTTTTTAACAATTTTAAAAATTTTAAATAGATACGGAAATAAACTATTATTTTTTTTTTGTTTATACTTTTATAATCAAATTTACTGCCAATTTTAAATGATTTTTCTAAAAAAAAAGGCCTTTGAGTAATCTTAAACTGAAATGCTGATGAAATTCTATTTGAAACATTTAAATTTCCACTATGAAAGATTTTTGCATCCCAAAAATATGCTTCTCCAAATTTAACGAAAATGTTTTTTTTAAAAATTTTTGATAAATTTAATTTTTTTAAAATTATATTCAAAAAATTTAAATTTTTACTTATTATTATAGACCGTGAAAGTGCTGGATACTTATATTTTGTAATTGGTACCCAGCAAGTATACATTTGTGATGACCCAATTTGATCGTTATGAAAACCTCCGGCTTCTAAATAATCATTTTTCAAATGTAACATTGGGTAAGGAATAGAAATATAATTAGTATCGTTATTCAAAAATTTATTAAAAATATTTTGCTTTATTATTATTTGTAATATTTTTTTACAAGGTTTTGAATATCTTATAATGCCTTTTATAAATGACTTTATTATTTCTTTTTCTTCTAGAGAATTTGCTTGTTTAAGTTTTAGTTTTTTATTTAATTCATTTATATCAATTGAGATTTGTTTTTGATAAGTCTCAATTTCGTTTATTTTTTTTTTGATTAAAAACATTTTTTTAGATAATGATTATTATGATAATAAAGCTGATATATAAAGCAAGTTAGCAATTAGTTATATATGAAATTTTTTAAAAAAATCACTATTTTAATATTTCTTTTTTTTGAGCATGTCTCAAATAAGTTTTTTAATAAGAGTATTAAATATTTTTTTTTAAAGGAAATTGATAAAAGAAATTATAAGAAAATTATATTAAATCAAAGAAGTATATTTTTTTATACTCCGACTTCCATGTGTAATTTCAGAGTGAATACATTCTTTGAAAAAGAGCCTGAAACATTAGAATGGATCAATGGCTTTAAAATAGAAGAAAATAACGAAGTTTGTTTGTGGGATATTGGTGCTAATATTGGCCTGTATTCCATTTATGCTGCTGTCAAACATAAAAATCTAAAAATTTTTAGCTTTGAACCTTCTACAAGTAACTTGAGAGTATTGTCTAGAAATTTATCAATAAACAATTTAAATGATAACGTAACAATAGTTCCAATTGCTTTGGGGGAGAATAATACATATTTTTCAAAATTTTATGAAAATAATTTTGAGGAAGGTGGGGCTCTTAATTCATTCAAATATAATAGAGATTATATTGGAAATAAGTTTGATTATTCTAATAGTTATAATATTTTGGGCTTATCCCTAGATGAGCTGGTAGAAAAAACAAATATGATTATTCCGAGGTACATTAAAATTGATGTTGATGGTTTAGAGCATTTTATTTTAAAAGGATCTGAAAATTTACTTCAATCTAAAGAATTAAAAGAAATTTTTATCGAGATAAATGAAAATTATGAGGAGCAGTTTAAAAGCGTGATTGATTTAATGAGAAAAAATAATTTTATTATTATTTCAAAAAAGAATTCTGAAATAATTAAAAAATCACAAGAATTTTCTAATACTTTTAATTATCATTTTCAAAGAACGATTAAGATTTAAATTTTAAAATTTTTTTTGAAATATAGTCGACCTGTTTAAAATTTATTTCTGGAAAACATGGTGGACAGAAATGATAATCGCAAAAAAAATTTGCATTAGGGAAATCAGAATGAATAAACTTTTTTTTATACCTTTTTTGTTTATGTATTGGAATATTGTATACACCACCAGTAAGTTGAATTTTATTTTTGTTAAGGTATTTTTTGAGTATATTTCTCTTTACTGGACCAATTATAATTTGTTTATAATAAGAAGTATTTCCATTCTCAGGTTTTAAAGCTAGCCACTCAGAATTTTTAAAATTTTTTTGATAACGCTTTGCAATTAAATTTCTTTTTGCAACTCTTATTTTGGATCTTTCAAGATCAGTTAGTAAAAAGGCAGCTTGAATTTCACTTAATTTAAAGTTGGATCCAAATAACTCATGATTATCTTTATCTTCTTTTAAAACTCCAAATTGACGTAATCTTTTGATTTTTTCATAAATTTTTTTATAATTAGTAACTACACAACCACCTTCACCAGATGTAACGCACTTTGTGGTATAGAAACTAAATGTTCCTGCAATTCCAAAACTGCCTGCTTTCTTATTATTAAAAGTTGAAAAGTGAGCCTGTGCACAATCTTCTATTAAGGGTAAATTATTACTTTTAGAAATTTTTACTATTTGTTCTATTTTAGGTGAAATTAAACCACCGATATGAACTATTATAAGTGCTCCAATTTTTTTTTTATATTTTTTTATAGCTTTTTTTAGCTTTTCTGGACACATGCCTTGATAACTATTATCAATATCTATTGGAACTGGTATTCCACCTGCATTTTCGACGGATAGTGCTGTTGCGATAAATGTATTTGTACTTAGTAAAACTACTTTATTTTTAACATTAATTGATCTTAAGACAACCTCAAGTGCACTTGTACCATTCGTTGTTGTCAGACAATACTTAGAACCTTGAAATTTTGAAAATTTTTTTTCAAATAGAGTTACATATTTATCATTACTTAAAAAGCCAATTTTAAGGATATCGTCTATACGATTATTTAATTTTTTTTTAAATTTTTTATTAAATGAAATATCAAAAATTCTATTTATCAATTTAAAATCTCATTTAATAAAGGTGATAATTCTTTATAAGAACAATTTTTACAATGTTCAGCTGGTTCGTTATTAATACATCCATGTCTAATCTCATTAATTTTCTTTGAATTTAGAATAAGCTCTAGATCGTCATTGAAAATGTTTCCTATAGACTCTGTATCCGTATTTAAACAACAAACCTTTATATCCCCAGAAGCTGTCATATAAAGACCATCTTTTACCCAAAAACAGTCACTAAAATTCCAAGGAGCTTTCCCCTTAATACTTGTCTTAAAGTTTTCTTTTAAATAATTAATCTGATCTTTTGTATATCCTGAAACTTCAAAATTATTGCCTAATTTACTGCCCTCAGACCAGTCCTGAGCAATATTTAGTCTTAGTTCTTCTAAATTATATTCCTCACATAATTTATTTATTTTTTCTATGTCAATTATATTTTCTTTATTTACAACATAATTACATGTGATCTTGCAATTTTTTCTATCTACTAATTTAAGTTTATCAAGAAAATTTATTAATTTATCCCATTTTGCAGGTGGTCTATATTTTTCATAACTTTCTTTATAACCATCTATAGAAATATATAATAAATCAATATAATTAAGACTTTCTTTAAAATTGTCGTTTAATTTGTATTGCGCGTTAGTAGCAACAATCAGTTTGGAATCAGGAAAATAATTTTTAAACATTTCGCAAACTTTACTAAATTTTGGATGTAAAAATGGTTCTCCTAAACCCATTAATTTTGCTTCTTCTATTGGATGATCTTTAATTTTTTCTAAAACTATTTCCCAATTTTTTAAAGGCATATGAATTAATTTTTCTACTACTTCTTCCCTGTTACAAAATGAACATTTCAAATTGCAGTAATTTGTAGTTTCTAGATAAACATATCTTAATGGATCATGTTTCATGTTTTTAAATTTTCCAATATATTGTTCAAATCTTCTGAATTTCGAGAAATATTTATAGATTTACAAGATGGAAATGGATTGCTCTCAGCATAGTCATTTATAATTATTCTTTCAGAGTGATATAAATTACCTACTATGTTTACTTTTTTAAATCCATATTTTTGTAAACTCTTTTTAGTTTTCGCTAAATATTTTTGTTTTCTTGAAGTGCAAAAAATTAATTTATTTCCCATTCTTTGTAATTCTAATAAACTTTTTAAGTTTTTTGGTAATGGTACGTCTTTATCATTCCATGATGGATCTGAAAATTCTCCTTTATTTTTAAATATTACTCCATCTATATCTACAAAAAACGTCCTAAGTTTTTTTCTAATATCCAGAAAATCTTGATACGTGCCATAGTCCTCAAATTCATCCAATTTTTGTAATTCAAATGGTTTATTGTCATAAATCATTTGTGAAATTACATGACTAACATATATCTCACCTTTTAAAGTTTTATTTAATATTAGGCATTTTTTATAGTAATCATTAAAAAGTTTTGCAGAACTAAAACCATAAAGTCCTGCGCAAAATATATTTGATATTATTTCTTTTTCTACAATATCAACTACATGATTTTTTTTATTTATTTGAACAAAACTTTTATTTCCTAAATATCTAGGCTCAGTTATATTTTTTACATCAACTCCAGCGATCATAGATGATGTAAATTTTTTTCTATTTCTGAAGTTTATATATCCATCTGAGTCTTTAACAAAAAAATAACCTTGAACTTTAAATTTTTTGATTGTTAGGGCGACTGTCTCGCTTGCTGAATGTGTTTTTTGACTTAGTAAAAAAAATTTTAAATTATAATTTTTATTAAAAATTTTTTTTAGAGTTTTTACTGCTGAATATTTCAATTCAGTTGTTTTA
>MDSZ01041718.1_pt1 | contig 19618 bp, 12 predicted proteins | sample 811201 | NCBI WGS metagenome assembly MDSZ01 (sample SAMN05326647, study PRJNA326480) | marine metagenome | isolation source: seawater | place: Indian Ocean: North | collected 2010 | reverse complement strand
TATGCTTCTCTACCTTCTGATTTACAACTTGCAGTTTTTGATTTGATTACATACTACTTGAAAGATGAACATAAAGAGCGACGCTCGATTGCAGGCGCTAGTATTCAGAATCAATCAAGCACAAGTCAGCGTAATAATGTGGCATTTCCAGATCACATAAAACGCGTACTTGATTTGTATAAGAACTTTTAATGGCTCAGCAACATTTAAATGACTTAATGAAAGAAGCGTTGCAATTTGCAAACGATACTTGGGCAAGAAAAGGAATTGATAGAAGTGCACAGAGAGTAGTAGTAACTAGATATAATGTTAAAGCTGCTTTTATAGAATCTACTGATAAATATTTTGCAGGATTAGGGGAAGAAAATCCTTTAACTGATAATGACTTTAATGAAATCGCTTCCGCAGCTTTAACAGGCTTAAAACAGAGTTTAGCAAGAAGCAGAATTTCTGCGATAATGGAAGATGAGTCTGATGGAAATAAAGTAGTATTTCATCAGTCTAGAACAGCCCGAGCCCCTTTTAGAAATATTAAGAAAGGAGGTCAAGGAAAGTTACTTGAGATTCTAAAAGCAAAAGGCAGAGTTAAAAAATCAGCTACAGACTTAGGAGCAGACTTTACGCAAGCACTTGATTTTGGATTACAAAGACTGCATAAAGATACAACTGTAGGTATCGCCAGATTAAAAAAAGTTATAGATATACTAGATAAAGATGAAGCAGGTCTAGGTAAAAAATTTATACAGTCAAAAAACTTTAAAACAATATTCGAAAAGTATAAAGACTTATTAGCTCAGTTTGAGTTAGTAAATAAAGGCGGAAGAGAAACTATTCGATATATTGGTGATGTAGAAATTTTAGTACAAAGAAAAGGAAAAAACTTTCCTGGCTCAGAACAAAATGACTGGGCACAAGTAAGTAAAGTTTTAGAAAAAGAACTAGCAACTTGGTTAGCACGAAAAGATATTGCTAGAATACCGGGCAGTGATACAATTGAAGACGAGTCTGCCGAAAAAGCAGAAGAAGTTGTTTTTTCAATAATAGCCGGAAAGCAAGCCGTAGCAAAAAAGAAAAGAAAGAGAAAAGCAGCAAGCAATAAAAAAGATACTAGTGTTGCAACGGCAAAGCGGGTGGCTCCTAAAAGAACACGCAGAACTAATAAAGCTACACAAAATAAACGATCTATGTTTTCTATTATGGCGATGATTAATCAAAGATTGCCAGAAGTAGTAAAGAAAAATATGAGATCCCCAGGACTTGAAAATAGAACAGGACGTTTTGCAAATAGTGTTAAAGTTACAGATGTATCAACAACTAATCAGGGTTTTCCAAGTTTTGGATATACTTATGCTAGGAATCCATATGAAGTTTATGAGGTAGGTCGAGGAAAACCACCTTGGGCTACTCCAGAAAGAGATCCAAGAAGAGTTATCGACGCTTCTATTAGAGAAATTGCAGCACAAATGGCTTTAGGAAGATTCTATACTAGGAGAGTCTAGTGAGTGATACAAATAGACAATATAGTAGTCGTAGAGCTGCAATTACAAAAGCGTTAGCAGATAAATTTGCTTTAATTGATGGTCGAGGAATATTTCACACTGCAATAAATGAAGTAAGTCCTCGTCTAAAGTTTTGGGATGAAGTAGAAGAGTTTCCTGCAGTTCACTTGAATGCAGGATCAGAAACTAGAGAATACCAAGGCGGTGGGTACAAAGATCGATTTTTAAATGTTACTGTTAGATGTTATGTCAATCAAGAAGATGCAGTAGAAGCTCTTGATGAATTACTCGAAGATGTAGAAACAGTAATAGAAGATAATAGTCGATTACGGTACTATGATAGGTTTGGAATAGAACAATTTACACAACAAATCACAATCCTCAGTATAGATACTGATGAAGGTGTATTAGATCCTCTAGGAGTTGGTGAACTTTTAATAGAGGTTCGATACTAGAAACGACCGGCACGAACAAAGGTTCACGTCCGAGTCTTTTCAAAGTTCATAGGAGATAAACTATGGCACAACAACTATACTTTAGTAGAGACTCGAAACTCTACATGGAGTTCAATAGTAAAATGTGGGAAATCCCTATACTAGATGGATTTAGTTTCTCACAGTCTACTAATACATCTGATATTACTTTGTCAGAAATGCAGGGTGCAGATGGAATTAGCCGTCGAGGTCGACGACTCTTTACAGATTCTCTTGCTCCCGCAGAGTTTTCTTTTAGTACTTATGTCCGTCCTTTTTATACAACGTCAGGAAGTGATGGGGGCACTGAGCACCACGCAGTAGAAGAAGCTCTTTGGGCTGTAATGGCAGGTGCTGATACATATGGTACAGTATCTTCTCAAGGTGCTGTTCAAACGGTTACTCTTGCAAGTGATAGTGCGGGAGATCGAACTACAGGAACTTACATTGTTGATACTGATGATGCTTTGGTTACGGGAACTCATGATGGGGAAGGAGTCACTCTTCAAATAGAAGTAAATGCTTCAGGAAATGCAGCTGCAGCAAGAGTAGTTAGTGCGGGTGAAGGATATACCACAGGTAAAACTTTTATTATTCCTAACTCAATGATCGGAGACGGCACAGGAAGTATTACAGTCACCACCGGTACAATAGATGCTGGAAGTCCAACTGCATTTTTCCGAACAAATAATGTAGACACAAATTCAAAGTTTGATGAAGTTGTGGCTATGCCTACTCCGGCTTCTCAAACAATCAACTTTGGACAGTCAAATCGTTCGGTACTCGCAACTTGCAATTTGTTCTTTGTAATGGAAACAAGTACTGACAGCCCTATGGTTTATAAGCTGCAAAATGTTCAACTTAATGAAGCCTCTATTGACTTCGAAGTTGATGGTATTGCAACAATTAATTGGTCAGGATTTGCAAAGAACATTGTAGATATGCAGTCTGCAGGTAATGTATATACAGTTGGTAGTTCTGCTTTTGCTACGGCAAACAGTCACAGAGCCGCTGTAGTTGCAGCAGACGCTGATACGGTAAATACTACTGATTGTGCTGCGGGTGATGTTATTCTTAACACTGGTGATGATATGAGATTCTATCTTGTTCTTACCGCGGGTGCTAGTGGTACTGCAGCACGAGCCATTGGTGCAGGTGTTGATACAACCACTAACTTTATTCGAAATCGTTTGACTCAGCTTATTGTTTCAACCACTGACTCTGCAGCTTTCCCGTCTCTTGACTACTACTTGACTCTTACAGGTGGAAATGTTACAATTTCAAATAATATTAGTTATCTCGTTCCAGAGGAACTGGGTAACGTAAATATTCCAATTGAAGGTGTAACCGGTGGTAGAACAGTTACAGGCAACTTTAATTGCTATCTAACTCTTGATACTGCCGGGTCAGATAAAGGAAGCTCTGTTGATCTTTTCAATGATATGACAACTTCTGGTCAAGGTTTGGATAAAGTTGTAAACGACTTCGGAGTCACTTTCCAGATTGGTGGTGCGACCGACGGAGACCCGCGACTCTATATAAATATGCCAAAAGTGCACATCGACGTTCCTGTACACTCAGTTGAAGATGTTATCTCACTTGAAACTGGATTCGGTGCGTATACTAATGACTTTGATAAGGCAGATGAACTGGTGCTTACCTACTTTGGTGATACCACGACTGCAAATCAACAAGTATACACAGTATAATTTTATACAACTTAAAAAACCCGCTTCGGCGGGTTTTTTCGTTCCAGGTGATAAAAATAATTCTTGACATATCAGCTGACCTTAGATATAATATGTGGTATAAATTGATTACAACTTTTTAAAAGGAACAGGTACAACATGACAGATAAAAAATCAGTTTCTCTTGCGAGTTTGATGACTCCTAGTAAAACGGTAACTTTAGACTTTCCTGGATACACAGGACTAAAAATTGATTTATGCTACTTAGCAAGAGACGCTCTTTTAAAGCTAAGAAAAAAGTGCGTAAGTACAAAGTTTGATCGAAAAACAAGACAGCCAGAAGAAATCTTAGACGAAGATAAATTTCTTACAGAATATTGTAAGGATGTAATTAAAGGATGGAAGGGACTTAAATATCGCTACCTAGAAGAGTTTCTTTTGGTGGATATTTCTGAACTTGATCCTGAGGATGAGCTGCCCTATACAGAAGAAAATGCAGAGCTTCTCATGAAGAACTCTACACATTTTGATTCTTGGGTTACAGAAGTAGTTGGTGATCTTGAAAATTTTACCAGCAGCAAGTAGCGGAAGTTGAAAAGCTACTTGAACGGTTTGCAAAAGAAGCTGATTCAAAAATAGATATTGAAAAATATCTAACAATATGTGATCAGCTAGGACAAGATCCTGATCCCGCCAAAATGCCGCTAGAGCTTTCGGATTTTCCCGAAGAAGTTCAAGTGGCATTTTTTGTGTTTTCATTACTTACAGACAGATGGGAGGGCATGAGCGGTTCCTATTTAGGAAAGCACTGGGAAGGTATAGATTACATTTTTAAAATATATGGTATACCAGATCCTGCCACAACATATTTCTATATGAAAATGTGGGAAAATATTCTAGTAGCGCACAGACTACAAGAAGCGGAGCGAAAAAGAAAAGCAGAAGAACGAAAAGCAAAATCTTCTGCAGGGGGTGGTAAAACGTACACCCATAATGTACAGGGCTAATGGCAAAAAAAGTTACAATTGATATTGAAGTCAATGGTAAAATGCAGAAAGCAACGCTTTCTGCTAAGAAGCTAAAGAAAGCCCTGGATGAAACAAAAGCTAGTCAAGACGGCTTAAATGCTTCCACCCGTAAAGGCTATAGAGCCATGCAAGGCTCTGCACAAGCCACTTCTAACTCTACAAAAGCATTCTCTAAACAAGCAGGAGTTGTGGGCGGTCTTGTACCTGTTTATGCAACTTTTGCTGCTAACGTTTTTGCGGTTTCGGCCGCTTTCGGAGTGCTCAAGAGAGCCGCAGCATTAGAAAGGTTAGAAACCAGTTTGGAAAGAATTGGGGCTTTATCTGGTAGAAATCTAGGAGCACTAGCAGCTGATTTAAGAGCTGTAGCAGATCAAGCAATTTCTACTGAACAATCATTGCGCGCAGTCTCTGTAGGTACTTCCGCAGGATTTTCTAGTTCACAAATTCTTCAATTAGCAGAAGTGGCAAAAGGCGCATCATTAGCTCTTGGAAGAGATATGGGGGATGCTATTGATCGCTTAATTCGTGGTACTGCAAAACTCGAACCGGAAATTCTAGATGAATTAGGTATTATTGTACGATTAGATCAAGCTGCATTAGATTATGCTACTAGTTTAGGTAAAACAGCTAATCAACTTTCTCAATTTGAAAAGGTACAAGCTTTTGTAAATGCAACAATAACTCAGGGATTAACTAAATATCAAAAAATTTCAGAAGCAGTAGACCCAAGTCCTTATGATAAATTAGCTGCTTCTTTTAATAATTTAAGTAAAGAAATAGTTGTTTTTTCAAATAATATTTTAGGTCCGATTATAAACTTTTTTGCAACTAATAAAATTGCTTTAACTGCTGCTCTTACATTTTTTGCCGGAACTCTTGTAAAACAAGTAATACCTGCTATTGATGAAGTAGTTGCAAGAAATAGACTAATTGCCGTCTCCGCAGCACAGGCAGCAAAAAAATCTAAAAAAGTCATTGAAGGTAGCTATGAAGGTATTGCAAAAAAATTAAAAGTTACGGACGTTACTCCGCCTGTAGCAAAGCAACTTATTCCTAAAATTAAAGCAGGTGAAGCAAGTATTGCCCAACTTAAAAAAGCAATTTTAAGTTTATCAAGGTCAGAAAAAGCCAGAGATGCTCAGGCAAAAAAGATGGCAGGAGCTGCTAAACAAGAGTATGATGCAGAAACAGCAGCTATTAAGGCTCAAAGAGCAGAACTTGAAAAACTAATTAATGCCGAAAAAGGTAGAGCAACTTATACCACTGCAGGACGTTCAGCAGCTTCAACCTCTAGAATAGGTAAAAGAACGGCAGCTTATAGTGAAAAAATTGATCAGGCAGGTTTTGCACAAGGAATAGCAATAGCTACAGAGGGGGTAAAAAGAAATGCCGCAGAAGTAGCAAAAGCCGGGGATGTTTATGGTAAGCTTGGAGCATCTGCTAGAGTGGCAGGATCTGCTGTTACTCTTTTCGGTAGAGCCTTTTTAAATGCTATTCCTATTATTGGACAAGCTTTATTTGTCATAAGTCTAATAGGTCCCGCACTTAGTGCAATTTTTGGCCCCTCAGGTGTACAAAAATCTATTCAAGAAACTAATGAGAGATTTAAAATTTTTACCAAAACTGTTTCTTTAGTTACTGAGGAAATAAAAGAATCTTCTTCTGAATTTTCAACTTTTGCAATACAAGCAAGAGCTAGTGTAGGGGTTTTTGATGAAATTAAACAAGCTTTTATTAGGCTGGGAACAACTATTGATGAGGAAGCAATAGAAAGATATAAAGAGGCAATAGAGGCACAAGAAAAATTTAGAGCGGCAGCCTCGACACGAGCCCCAGATCCGTCATCAATTAAGACACCTGATTTTGGAGCACAAGAAGCTTTAGATGCAATCGGAAAAGTTAGTAAAAGCGATGCTTTAGCAGTTTTAGCTGCTGCAGAAGCACGTTTAGGCAATATGGAAAATGTTCTCCCAAGTGTTGATAAAGGTTTAGAGGCTTTAAAAGCACAGTTATTTGCTTTAGGAGAAGAGGGCACCATTTCGATTGAAAAGATTAATAAAGCTTTATCTGAACTAGCAGCCCCTGTAAATAGTTTTGTGGGAAATATTAAAACAGCGACTCAACAATTTTCAGATTTCGGAGCAGAAGTAGCAAAGCTTCAAAATAGACAAATAACTCCCTTTAGTGCTGCAATTGATCAAAGTAAAGAATTTCAAAAATCTACCAATGCCGCCTTTAAAGTATTTTTTGATGAAAATCCAGGAAAGCTTGCTACATCTACTTCTTTAAAAGAACTGGAAGAACAATTTCCCCAAGCGGTAAAGTTTGCAAAAATGCTTGCAAGAGAGATGAATATGCCTGTAGAGTCTGTATTTCAATTACAGGCACAAATGGAAAACTTTAACACACTTTTAGAACAGGCTAATCATAAAGTCATAACCGCTAATGGAGAATTAAAAAAACAACAAGAAATTTTAAAACGGATCTCCAGAGAGGAAGGTATAGGAGCAGCATTTACTGAATTAAAATTAGAGCAGGAAGATAAAGTAGTTGACGCTCAAATTGATGCATTAGACGCTCAAAGAGACATGGTAGAGCTTTTATTGGACGGTACTGCAGAAACAGAGCGACAAGCAAAAATAACTGCCGATATTAAAGCATTAGAGGAGTCGAGAAAGTCAGATGCTCAAAAACTTCTAGAAACTAAAAAAGCTGAATTTGCAGAAGCTAAAAGAATTTTTGATATACAAAAAAAGCTAGATGACTTAAATCTTAAAGATGCGCGACTAGACTTTGAACAACAAGGTAGAGATGATCAAAGAACTTTGCGTGCAGAACGAGAAAGCAATCCTTTTGCTTTCTTAGATGAACAAGAACGAGGGCTAGATTTAGAAATTGCAAGAACAAAAGAGCTTTTAGATGCTCAAAAAGCAACCGTAGACGATAGAGCTGCACGCGCACGAGAGCTAGCAAGCTTAGAGTACGAAGTTTTAGCAGCACGATTAGCGGCAGAAGCAGAAATAGCTCGAACAAGAGCGGAAGGAATTTTAGGAGATCCTAACTCAAGTAAGGCAGAAAGAACCGGTGCAGAGAACATGATAGTATTAGCTGATAAGCTTGATAGTTTATCAGCAAGAGTAGGAGCACAATCAACTAAAGCCGGAGAAGTAGCAGCGAAAGAAACAGAAGCAGGGGTTGATACACTTACTGCAAAATTAGAAGGTTTGGAAGAACAAAAAGCCAACTTAAATGATATAAACACAATTATAAATGGCACTGCTAGAAGTCTTGAAAGTAATATGACAGGGGCCTTTACTGCGTTAATTTCTGGTACAAAATCTGCAAAACAAGCGTTCGCAGATATGGCAAAAGCAATTCTAGCAGACATTGCCGCAATGATTGCAAAACAGCTAGTATTAAAGATGCTCATAGCTGCAACAGGCGGTGCGGGCGGATTCTTCGGCAGTTTATTTGGAAGACAGGGCGGAATATTTGAACCAGATCCAAGTATGCGTTATGGAGGAGTTGCAGAAAAAGTTCAACAGTTTACAGGAGGAGGAATCGCAAGAGGTCGACAAGCAGGATATCCTGCAATTCTTCATGGAACAGAAGCAGTTGTTCCGCTACCCAATGGAAAAGAAATTCCTGTAGACATGAGAAATGGTTCAGGACAAACAAATAATGTAACAGTAAATGTTTCAATTGATGGAAATGGTCAAGCTGAAATGGCTTCTCAATCCTCTAGCAATCAGGGTGCAAATATTGGAAATGCAATAGCAATGGCAGTACAAAAAGAATTAGTTAATCAAAAACGAGCGGGCGGTATTCTTAGTCCGTATGGAGCCTCATAATGGCTAAGTTTTATGAATTTACAATAGCTCAAGGGGAGGCTGGGAACAGCTTGCCTGCTCAAAATTATGTAGTAACTGCTGATAGAGGATTCTCTAGACAAGTGTCTTTTGACGTATTAACCGCAAAGTTTGGCGATGGATATGAGCAGAGAGCTTTAAACGGTATCAATAGTAAGCAAGAAGCTTTTAGTGTTACTTTTAATAATCGGGACTACAAGGAAGGAAACTTAATTGCAGCATTTTTGGATCAGAAGAAAGCTAAAAATTTCCAGATAAAGATTACAAATACAAAAGATGCAGAAGCAGCAAGTCCAACAGATACATTTGAAACTTTAACTGTAGTTTGTGATGGATACAGTTTAACATATCCAAATGAGAATGTAATTAACTTGAAAGCATCCTTTAGACGAGTATATGAGCCTGTAGCATGACTGACTTAATTGATGTAGTTCAGAGTACTGAATTAGATGATTCTTACGTAGAACTGTTTGACATACTTTTAAATACTAAACCTACTGCCACTGAAGTCCACTTAATAGATGGCTTAGAAGAGGGCACTACAAATATATGGTTTCCTAAATATAATTCTAGCGGAAACTTAGAGTGGTCAGAATATTTAGCAGTCCCTATTGGGATAGACGGAATAGAAGCTCAATCTACAGGCGCTGCCGCAAGACCCACACTTTCTATTGCAAACATTGCAGCACTTGCTAGAAATATAAGTAATTTTTCAAATTATGATCAAGCTAATTCGGATGGAGAAGAAAACGAAACCACGATTGATGATATACTAGCAGATTTGAATATTACAAAAAATGAAGATGTGCTAGGTTCAAGTGTAACTTATCGAAGAACGTTATTAAAGAATACATATGTAAAAATTTCAGATAGTTATTATACATACTCTGATAGAGAGACTAAAACTACAGCTATAACTTCTGTGCCGGTACCAAAAGAGTTTCCTTCAAGTAAGTATATTTTAGATAGAGTTTCATTAGAGAATAATATTTTAGTTGAGTTTGAGCTTGCAAGCCCATTTGATATAGAAGGTTTTAAAATTCCAAATCGCTATGTTATTGGAAAATATTGTCCTTGGGAGTATAAAGGAGCAGATCTTGGAACAACAGCTGAATCAGTAAGATCTGGTTGTAGTTGGAGACCTCATCCTACTAATGGCCCTTTTTTTGATGCAGAAAATAATGTAACTACGGCTGCAAATGATGCTTGTGGTAAAACTATACAGTCTTGTAAAAAGAGATTTCATAACTCTACAAATGGAGATGAGAGCATACCTCTGCCGTTTGGAGGGTTCCCAGGAACAAGGAAATTTAAATAATGCTTGAAGAAATACAAAAGCATTTCGAGGAAGAATACCCTAGAGAAGGGTGCGGTGTAATAGCAATAGTAAAAGGGGAGAAGCAATGGTTTCCCTGTAAAAATGTTGCAGAGGAAGATAATGACTTTATTATATCTTCAGAAGACTATTTGGAAATTGTAAAACGCTACGATATTTTTGCAATAGTTCATAGTCATCCAGATGCTTCTAATAAGCCTAGTGAGACTGATATAAATTATTGTAACGCAATGGGAATTCCTTATTGGATATATAGTTTTCCAGAAATGGAATTAAATATTGTAGAGCCAGAGACAAAATCTTATCCCTTAATTGGTCGTGAATATAAATTTGGCGTTAAAGACTGCTTTGAAGCCATGAGAGATTATCTAAAATCTAAAAATATAGAAATACCTCCCCGAGTTCCCTTTGAAGATAATTGGTGGGATAAAAATCTTGACTATTTTTCTGATCAAATTATAGAAAAGTGGGGAGGTAAAAAAGTTTCGATGAACGAGATGAGAAAAAATGATGTTTTAATTTTTAAAGTAAAACATGATGTTCCTGATCACTGTGGAGTATATATTGGCGATAATAATTTTTTTCATCATGCAGAAAATAGATTGTCTTGTAGAGAGCCATTAAGTCGCTTTTGGCTAAAGTATTTAGTAGGAATATATAGATATGAAACGTAACGTATATCTTGACGGAGAGTTAGGAGCAAAATATGGCAGAGAGCTAGTAATATATGCGCAAACTCCTGCAGATATTTTTAGAAACTTAGAATGCAATTTTCCAGACATTAGAGAGTATCTTATTGATTGTCACAATAAAGATATTGGATTTATTTTTGAAATAGGATCCGAACGATTAGAGGATGAAGAGGAACTTTTAATGACTTTTGGAGAGGGAGATGTATATATCTCTCCTCAGCCTGCTGGATCTAAAAGTGGTTTTGGAAAAATACTTGCAGCTATTGCAATTGTTGTGATTATGATGACCCCCGGGTTGCGAGAATATTTTATAGCGACAACGAAGACATACACTGCAGTGGCAGGCGGCGCTGGAGTCGTCACCAAAACTGTATATAGCTTAAAAGCTTTAGGATATATTGCAGCTGCAGCAGCAGTAATGCTTGCCGCCACGGGTCTACAACAAATGATGGCACCTGATCCTGCTGTCGATGATTTTAATACTGATAGAGAGACAACCTATCTATTTAGAGGAGCGGAGCAAGTAATATTAGAAGGAGACCCTGTTCCAGTTGTTTACGGACAATTAAGAGTCCCCGCACGGCCTATAGGATTTGAAATTAGAAATAAAGATAAAACTATTTCTAATACATACTACAACGGTGGAATCTGGGGTGGGTTTCCTGGATGGACTAATGGGTTCGGCTTTAATTTTGGAGCTAGAAAATAATGGTAGCTCCAGTAAAAAGTAATCAACAACACCTTTTTGTTCACGATGCTATTTGTGAAGGCCCTGTGCAGGGTTTAGTATATGGAAAATCTTCTGTGTACGTTAATGGAAATCGTTTACAGAATCTTAATTCTGAAGCTGCATATGATCCTATAAAAGGTAGTGCAACTTGTTCTGGCACAACTTTTACAATTACAGGACAAGTTATACCAGCTCCTTTAAGAGGAACTCCTACTAATACAAACTATTTGGCAGTTCGTAAACCTGGAACCTCTAAAAGCGGAACTGCAAGTTTTGCGAATCAAAGATTTACAATAGTTTGTCAAAGTGCTTTGCCTACTACTTTTAATACTGAAGAAAGTGAAACAAAACTTATAGTTTTAACGGATCCAGATACAGATGCTGTCTTGATGGTAGGTCAAGGTAAGCTAGACTCTAGCGATAATACAAATAAAACTATACTTTTTACTCCTCGCAACCCCCTAAATAGTTTTCAAGCTGCACACTTGGCTACTAATACTGTAGACTACAAAGTAGGATTGCTTGAAACTTTAGAAATAAATACAATTACAGAAACAACTATTACTGTAAAGTCTGCTCCAACACTGGGAAATGGTACATATACTTGGTTTGTAACTGGAGCTATCCAACCAGATGCTGATGAAATAGATGAAGCAGCTCCTGCAAAATATACAGGATCTCATGTAGAGTTTAGAAACGGCTCTACGTTTCAAGATCCTATTCCTGAACTAAATGGAGTAGGTGGAGGCACTCCCTATACTGGAAATCTTGCAACTTTTTCAGGAGAGGGAGGAATATTATTAAGACAAATGGATCTTGCGAATTGGAACGCAGGTAACGTAGTTGGAAATATCGCTAGAGCTCCCGCCGAGTTTGAAAAAATTGTATTAAATGCAGCTCAACCAAATGTTTATTACAGCACAGCACACTATCCAGAAGGGGAAACAATAGCTACTGAAGGTGCTACTGCTCCAACAATTATATCAAGTTCTGCATTTGGACTAAATAGTACTACAGCTCCAACAGTTGATGAACTAAGAATCGCAATAACTTACAATAATTTTATAGCTATAAACAAAGACAATGGAGATGAGCATCCTCACAATGCTATTTACTTATTTCAAATTCGTTTAAAAAGGCCTGGAGAAGCAACTTTTGAAAATAAGTATCGACACGCATTTAGATCTGCAGACGGTACACATATAGGTCAAGTTTTTCACGATGGAAAACATAAAAGTGCTATATCTTTTGAGCATTTCATTGATTTAAATCCTTTTAGACCTTTTATAGATTTTGAAATTAGACTTACTCGATTAACTCGACATAAAGGTCGAGCTAATACAACTCGTGGTGCAGATCATAATTTATCTACAGGAAACGCTGAGTCAGGAGATACAACAGGTACAATCAGTGCTTTAACTGCTATAAATAAAGATATTTTTTCATATCCTTATACTGCACATGCTGGCGTATTTTTAGATTCTAGAGATTTTCAAAATGTTCCTAAAAGATCTTATGAAATTCAGGGGCTAAGAATAAGAGTGCCCGAAGGATATATTCCTAGAGACTATTCTACTGCTACAGAAACTAAAGGAGGAGTTGCTTATACCGTTCCTACTTATCCAGAGTATTGGAATGGTAGTATGTCAGAAGGCTTATACTATACGAATAATCCTGCTTGGGTTTTTTACGATATTATTGTAAATGACCGATTTGGAGCAGGAGAATGGCTTCGTCCCGAAGATATTGATCTATATGCTCTTTATAAAATTTCAAAATACTGCGATGAACTTGTAGAAGATTGCAAAGGAGGTTATGAGCCACGATTTACTGCCAACTTAATGTTGACAAAAGCCACAGATGTGTATAAAGTTTTAAAAGATATAGCAACTATATTTACTTCTTTAGTATACTGGCTTGATGGTAAGATGACCACTATCTTAGATGCCCCAGGCGATCCTGTACATAGTTTTACAAGAGGAAATGTTTTAGATGGTGCTTTTTCTTATGAAACTACTGGGCAAAAAACAAGAACTAATCAAGTTGTTGTTACTTGGAATAACCCTGAAGTAGACTATGAACAGCAAGCCCTTGTCATTGAAGATAGGGATGCAATCATTTCTGAAGGTAGAATTATAAAAGAAAATGCAATGGCATTTGGGTGTACTTCTGAAGGTCAAGCAAAAAGATATGGAAAATGGAAATTATTTACAGCACAGAATCAAACAGAAATTGTATCTTTTAAAACTTCATTTGAAGGTATATTTATAAAGCCTGGCGATATAATTCAAATCCAAGACGCCGCAAGGTATGGAGCTCAGTTAAGTGGTAGACTACTTACAGCTTCAACTTCAGGAAATGCTACTACAGTTACTCTTGATCGTCCTGTAACTCTTTCTGGCAGTTCACAATATGAACTAACAGTTTTACTTACAGAACCTGCAGCTTTTTACATCGGTGAGGGCACTGTAAGTGTGAACGCAGGGCCTAATCCTAGTACTCAGCCAGCACAAAATAATATTTCTCGCGGCGATCGTGTGCATAATGCTTGGATTAATATTACTAGCCAAAACGATACTGATAGAGTGTTTGGCCCTATAGATACTAAAGAAAAAGCGGCAAATGCTTATACAAATAATGGTGCAACCGGAGAACTACTAAACATTGATTGGAAAGAGCATTCTTTTATAGAATCTAAGCCAGTTTCTAATAGCCAAACAGATGTTAGCTCACTAACAACTACAGAGGCTTATAGCACGCTTCCTGTGAATAAATCTATTTGGATGCTTACGGAAACAACTTCTGGCACAGCAACTGTAGGATCACCAGATCTTTACAGAGTGCTGGGAATTTCACAAGAAGAGCCAAATATATACGCAATTACTGCAGTAGAGCACTTTGACAGTAAGTATGATTTTGTAGATAATCCTGATGCTGCTGATGATATTCCTGATGATGTTTATCCTAGTGAACCCGAAGATTTTACTCCCCCAGATATTGTTAGAGTTTTACAAACCTCTGATAACACTCGCCCCGGCGAAGAGTTAATTGTTGAATGGGAGTTCCCTGCGATAACAATAGTAAATGGAGTTGCACTAGAAACTTCAAGACATCTTGATGGATTTGAAATAAAAACAAATATTCCAGATCAAGAAACTCTTATTTTTGCAGGTAAAAGAGAAAGGACATATAAGTTTGAAAATGTCCCCGACGGTGAGTACGTTTTTAGAGTTCGAGCGGTCTCGGTTCGTGGAAATAAATCAGACTGGGTAACAGCTAGATATGATGTTGATAATCCTTTCTCAGATAAAGTTAATCGTATAAATGGTTTACAAACGGAAGGACTGTCAACAGATTTTCCATTTATAACGGCAGAAACTGCCGGTGGTGGAGGTTACTACCACGGGGATTATGATACTACTGGAAATGTTGTTTATACTCCAAATGATGTTGTTAGAGAACCTAGCACCGGATTCTACTGGTACTTAGGGTCTTTGTCGGCTTTTGAAGAGGTACAGAGAGTCGGACACGGCAGTATTGCAATAGATCTTGCAAATGACCCAGATACTTGGAAAAGATACAGAGGTGGCATTTTAAGATTTAGAGAAGGTGTTACGGCGACAATAGCTCCTAGTAGATTTAAAAGAAACGAAGCAAAAAGCTTAGGTTCTTCTTTTTCTTTTGATTGTTTAAATTTAAAAAGTGATGTTGCTGAAAGAGGTGCCTATCCAGGGGAAACCGATGGTACAAAGAGAATTGCCTATTTAGTATCAGACCATAGTGACACTTCAAAACCCTTAAAGCTTGTTGGTCGTAATTTTGACGATACTTTAAATTTATTTTATTGGTTTGATATTGATAGAGCCTATACGGAAACAGGTGTAGCAAAATACTGGGCAGAATTAAATACTCTACCAAGCTATGGTTCGACGTCAGGAACTGTTTCTATTGCTGCAAATAGTAATAAAGTAGTTGGTGTAAATACAAAATTTACTAAATTAAATAATTTAAATAAATTATACTTTTCAAATACAAAGGCAGCAAGAGTTGCTTTTGTAGAGAGCGATACTGTTTTATTTCTGGATAGATCTTTTGACACTGCTGTTTCTGCCGGTACTACTGCATATGTTCAAGCATACGCACCAGATTTTATACGAGATTTTATAGTTGGAAGAGTTGTATATGATACTTCAACAGGTGATTTTTCATTCAACAACTTCTTAGCTCTTGATCCTAACTTAGAAGGTAAAAGATCTGTACTAATTGATACAAATGTTGCATTCTTACAATATAATCCAGACGAAGAATTAACTTTAGCTCCACCAAATATTGAAATTGTTGCTACTGCTCAAGGTTTTGAGGATCCTCAGTTTAAATTAACTTACGGTGATCCTTCTACTGCACCTTCTGGTTCAGTATTTGCTGCTCCCGATGCTACTTTTTTAGATAATAATGTAGGACTTTTCGGCTATAAAAAACAAATCTGGAATGGAAATGAAACAATACCTTATAGTGGAGGCAGTTCATTCACTATACAAGTAGAGGTTATAGAGAAAAACGACCCAGGAAACGGTAATAAAGCAGTCACAGATACCATTACTATTAGTAAGCAGGGGGATGTTGCAGCTGGAGAAGGAAATCGTTCAGTATTTTTAGAGTTAGAAGACTACACTGTCGTTTATGAATCAGGAGGTGTTAAGCCTGTTTACGAAGGCAGCCCCAATTATCTTCAAGTAGCCCCAACAACTCAAGGAAATTTGACATTTACTGCCACAGCTTCTGCAGGGTTTGGCGATCCTATTTTTAGATTTAAAGTTGCCAGTACAGTTTTACAGCCAACTGTAAATGGAGCACTAACAAACTGGTTTGATCCAGGAGGAGACATAGCAACTATTGATTTTCCTGTGCCTACTACGATAGGAACTCCTGGAAACTATAATTGGGTAAATGAAAATGGCGGATCTAAAACAGTAGTTGTAGAAGTTGCAGAAAAACCCTCAAACTGGACTCCAAATATACCTGCTAGTGGAACTAATACTAATGAGCCTCCCACTTCAGAAATTTATGCTAAAGATGTTGATAATATATTAGCAGTTAGAATTGGCTATGGTGGGCTTACATTTAATTTTACAAATGATAGCCATGTAATTCCTTGTGATAAAGACGGTGTAGTTCAAAGTAGTGCAAACTCAGGAGGTAAACTCGAAGTATTTTTAGGGGGAGTGGGGTTAGATTTTAAAGCGTCTAATCCTAGTGCTGGAGAGTTTACAATCTCTGGAACTTCTACTACTGAAGATTTTGGAAATAATGTAGGGATTCAAGTAGGATCAATCACTGAAGAAACTCAATCAAGCGGACCTACAAGAGCTAATATTGCTGATCATACTTTTACTGGTGCACTTAATAATGCTCCTTTTGAGCTTACAGAAGCAATTACTTATACTCTTACTATTCCTCAAGGGAATGGGTTTGCTGATATTACAACAACAGTAACTCAAACTTTCACATTTATAAAAGATGGCGATGCACAAGGAACAGGATTAGTTTACTTATATAAAAAATCAACAAATGCACCTGCTGGAAACGAGTTACCTGGAACTAGCTTTCCACAAGTAAAAGTAGTTCTTGCAACAGGATTAGTTGATCATTCTGGAAATGATCCTAACGGTAATCAAGTTTTTCAGAATGGTACTGGAGGCTGGTATACTAGCGCGAATGGAGCTGCAGCAGCCGTCACAGGAAGTGCTCCAATATGGATAATAGCTGCAACAGCAAATGGCGTAACTACAACTTCTGACTTTATTCTTTATAATGAATGGAGTGCTCCTGTGCAATTTAGTGGGAGTGATGGAGCAGCAGGAATTAATTCTGCAACTATAGAATTATTTCGACAAAATAATGATCAAAATAATGCTCCTGCTGATCCTACTGGGGCTCTTACCTATACTTTTGCAAGTGGAGCTTTAGAAACAGGTACAGATAGAAATAACTGGTCCACAACTATGCCAAGTCCTTCTCGGGCGTTGCCTTATGTATGGAGAATAAGTGCCGCAGCTATATCTAATACTGCTACTGATGATATTGCAAATACTGAATGGTCTACTCCGGCTCTTGTGGCTCGTTTTGTAGAAGACGGGATTACTCTTGAGTTAACAAATGATTCAGAAACTGTTATAGGTCCTGCGTCCACTGCTCTCAGCGGTTTAAGTGTAACAACAACAGCAAAAGTATTTGCTGGAGGTACTGATGTTACTTCCTCTTGGAATTTTAGTACTACTATACCTAGTGGTGCTACTGTAAATAGCTCTACAGGTTCTGCAGTGAATGGTACGGGCACAAATTTTAACAATTTTACAGTTTCTGCACTGAGTGCTACTTTTTCAAGTGGAAACTTAGCAATTACAGCATCTCCAAAAAGTAATGGAGCTTATGCAGGTTTTGCAAATAGAACGAACAATTTTACAGTTTCAGTAGCTCGAAACGGAGAAGAAGGAGATGCCGGAGAATCCTATAGAATTATTTCAAGTGCAGATGTAGTTGTTCATGATCCAAATAGTACTCCTGTTGCAAATGCACCCACTAGTCTCACTTTTAGTGCTGTTAAAATTACGGAAGGAGCATCTTCTGCATTTGATTCTGGATATTGGAAAATAAATGGATCAAATGCAACAGCAGATAGTAATGGGGATGTTAGCACAAGTACAGGAAGTGGCTCTTCTGGAAGCTTTACTGCAGAGCTATATTTAGATTTAAATAGAACTCAACTAGTAGATAAAGAAGTTGTTCCAATTATTTCAGAAGGTTCAGATAGCACTGCAACAGGAAATGATGCAGCACGAAATGTAAATGGATATTTATATTGGGTAGGCTCTGGAATCCCTTCTAATAGTAATAAACCTACTAATATTAGTTATAATTTTAATGCAACAACTCTTGCAAACAGTAATTTTACTCAAGGATCTGGAGGAGCTAACTTAAGTAGTTGGAGTGTAAATACCCCAACAGTTTCTGCCTCTCAAACAACAGTTTATTATATAACTTTTAGTGCAGTTGAAACTGTTACTAATGGTACCGCACAAAACACGGGGCCTGTAAGTTTTGGAAATGTAGCAACAGGAACAAACTTTACTGGACTCGTTACTTTTAGTGGAGATTCACTAACAACTGCAAATGGTAATACTATTAATCTTACTCAAATAGATGGCGGAACAATTAAAACAGGAACAATTGAAGCAAATCTTACTGCTAGTAGTTCAGCTAGAGATGGCACTGCTTTTACAACAGCGGGCTCTTATTTTAATTTAGCAACAGGAGCTATAGCTTCTCCCGCATTTAGAGTACAGCCCGGGGGAAGTGGAGCTAGTGCACAAGCAGAATTTAAAGGAACTTTACAAGCAGCAAGTTTTGAGGGAACTAATACCATGAGCACAACAAATGGTAAGATTACAATTTCTGCTAGTGATGGTTCTGTTCAAATTGATGCCACTTCACAACAAATAAAAATTATTGATGGTACTGGAGGCAGTGCTGTTACAAGAGTAATACTTGGTAAACTATCATAACCACCAAAAAAATAACACTTGACATAAAATGTCCCCTTTGTTATAATTTCATCATGGAGAACTTTAAATGAGCGCAGCTACTTATAACTTATTCATTGACCAAGGATCCGACTTTGCTGTTGATTTAGTTATCAACGAATCAGGAACTGCTAAAAATCTGAGTAATTACTCGGGTCGCGGTCAACTGCGCTCATCTCATACTTCAACCACGATTGCAGGCTATTTTAAGGTTACTATAACAAATGCTGCCAATGGATCTCTTAAAGTAGAACTTCCAAATAGTGACTGGACTGATTCTGGTGGCGTAACACGAAACGGGTCAAAAGATATTGCTGCGGGACAGTATGTTTATGATGTTGAAATTTTTACAAACTCAGATGCAGTCGTAAAAAGAATTATTCAAGGAACTGCTACAATTAATCCTGAGGTAACTCGATAATGTCAACAACTATTCAAGTAACAGAAAATGTTTCTACTATTACTGCAACAGGAGATCAAATATCTATTAATCTTACTGATGATGTTACTGAAATCGAAGCATATAATTTAGCAGTTCCAACAGCAGTTCCTGGCGTCATTGCCGCTTCAAGCGTAACTGTTGCTGAATATAACACAATTCCTTCAGGATTTTTAGATGACGCTCTAAAAGTTCTTGCAGATCAAAGTTTTCGAGGAGGTTCTGCGCCTTCAGGTACTCGAGTAGAAGAAGGAGATACTTGGTACGACACTACAAATGATATA
>MDSZ01228968.1_pt1 | contig 19627 bp, 1 predicted proteins | sample 811201 | NCBI WGS metagenome assembly MDSZ01 (sample SAMN05326647, study PRJNA326480) | marine metagenome | isolation source: seawater | place: Indian Ocean: North | collected 2010 | reverse complement strand
TTTTCAACTGTGGAAGGTCCACCCGTTATTATCGCCGATCAGGTTGGTCAAGGCTATGCGAACGATCCAGCGAAGCCCTTTTCCTATCTTATCTCCGTATTCCCCTCTGCAGATTCCTTTTCAGCAGTTGGATTGCCTGCTGGAATTGATCTGAATTCGACCACTGGCGAAATTAGTGGTGTTCCCTTGCAGGGTGGTTCCTACCAAATAACCGTTACCGCTTCCAATAGTTTTGGTGACAGTCAGCAAATTGTTTCCCTTAAGATTTCCGAGGTAGACTCATTCAGTCACTCCATTGAAATGAGTTTGTCCGGATACACCGGGACCGAAACTTTGCATGACTTTCCAATGCTTGTGCGAATGGATCAGTTGATGGACGCAAACTTCAGCGTTAACAGCTTTGCCTCGGATCAGTGCAATGACCTAAGGTTCTATGATGAAACAGGAAGAGATCTTCCTTACGAGATAGAAACGATCGATTTTGAACAAAACACGGTAATTGTTTGGGTTAGAGTCGCAGAGTTAAATTCTGATAAATCAATTTTTGCTTATTGGGGAAATCCCCAGCTTGCAGACACTACACCATTGTCTTCCACGGACGGTTCAACTTGGAGTGCCGGATATCGTGGTGTATGGCATCTGTACCCTATGGACATAACGGATATCCTGACTGATTCGTCATCCTACAGGAATCATGCAACGAATGTTGGTGGAGTTACGGCACGAAATGGTAAGTTCGGAAGCGGTCGCAGTCTCTATGGTGGCAGTGATCAATTCATTAAGATCCCCAAATCCTTTTCCTTGAATGATCTTGGACGAGAAAGTTTTTCATTTTCGATATGGGCCAACTTGGAGAATCAGCCTGATTCGGAAGTTATCGACAGTTTTTATGCTCAAGGGTACGAACAAGTTCCCAATGACCGTTTCTTTAACGACATAAATCAACTCATCGACCTTCGTCCGAGTGGAGCCAGACTTTACAAGGATGGTCCGCGCCAAGGCCTTTATCTTAGCGGAGATACTGATTTTCGTGACGCCAACATAGGTATCAACCGCAATGACAACTACATGACCCTATTTATGAGTATGTTCCACCCTCCCGAAACAGGGTCCTACAGATTCCGTTGCACGGACAAGGATGATCGGGCGACCATTTGGTTGGATTTGGACCGTGATGGCGTTTTTGAACTCAACGGAAATGAAGGTCCTGAAATGATTGGAGGCATTAATAATTTTACAAGCGGTTTTATTCCATTGGACCATACTAACGGTCCCTACAAGATCGCCATAGCTCATGGTGAGTGGGGGGGCGGATCTAGGTTGCGTCCATGGATTATGATCCCAGGCGATGAGACATGGCACATAATTGATCCAAGCGATCCCACACAATCTGGTTTTTGGAGAGTTCCATTTGATTCCTCCATTACCAATGATTTGAGTGCTTATAGTTTTTTTAATCACGGAATTTCCTCTGCACTCAATTTGCAGAATGGAAATTTTGGCTTTGCACATCCTTTGGCCAGTAGTGGTCTTTTATTTGAAAGTTCAGTGGGTTTGATCAACGACCAATGGTACCACTTACACAAACAGATAGATCAGGAAAATGGAGTTGCAAAGCTTTTTGTCAATGGATCAGAAGCAATATCTGGAGTTTTTGATCCATCCCAATCCATTGAGTCTGATATCGAGTCCGATTGGTTGGTTGGAACTGGAACCATTTCAAGTATTTTGGATGAAATTCGAATTTCCAGTCGAGTTCGCTCCGATGATTGGATAATTGCCTCCTACCAAAATCAAATGGAAAATCCACTTTTTCCAACATATCCTGGTAAGTTGGATGGTCCCCCAAGTTTTCTCACAACCCATGACTTTACAATCTTTGCGGAAACTGAATTTACCCACTTTGCAAAGGCGACAGGGTCACCCACTGCCTATGTTGCAAGTGGACTGCCCAGTGGTATTCTTCTTAATCCCACTGACGGTAATCTTTCTGGTTCACCAACTTACTCAGGTACTTATGAGCCAATGCTTAGGGCTATTTACGATGATGGCAGTCAATCCCTGCAACCCTATCAAATTGAAGTACTGACGAGTCCTCCTGAAATTTCGCTATCTCCACCACAATCAGCTGGAGCCTCTTTTCTTGAAATTCCATTTGAAGTATTGGCAACGGGTGGAGAGGACCCGACCGTTTGGGTACTCGCTGACACAATTGATCATGGTACCGATCTGTACAAATGGAAGTACAGGTTTGATCTGGGAGAAAAGGGGTTGGGCTCGAATTCACAAACTGTCGGTGAATTGGCTCCGGATCAGTTTTACTACATTCGTCTCTATGCATTCAACTCTGCAGGGTTCGATTGGACGGGTAAGCAATTCTTTACCCGTACTCAACCTGAAAAATCGAATCTTCCTAACGGGTTGGCCATGTGGTTTGATGCCACTGACATCTCAGGAACAGGAGATTCGGCCGATGCGGGTACGGAAATTTCAACTTGGGTCGACAAATCCGGTTACTCGCGCCACATGGACATAAAGGAAGGTGACCCCACACTTATCCTAGAGGGTTACAAGGGATTACCTGTCGTTGATTTCGATGGAAATGATCAATTGGTCTCATCCTATGATTTCACAACTGATGATCTTCAGTTATGGCGAGGAGGAGGCTATACCGCATTTGGAGTGTCAAGGTATACTGGGGGTAGAAATAACCGGGTCATCAGTTCGAGGGGACATAACTGGTTTATGGGCCATCACGGTAACCGAAACGGTCGCTTTTTCATGAACGGTTGGGTCCACCGTGGACACTCTTCGGATACTGATTTTCACATCTGGACAATGAAACAAGAGGGAAGAGACCTCAGCGGAAATCCTGTCTCAGTCGTCTATGCGGATGGAGTGGAGTTGGCCAACAATCAGAATTCGAATAACTGGAATTTTTACCCTGGGCAGTTATCATTTGGGGCATGGGGGAATCTTCAAGAGGCTTCTAGATGTCAAGTTGCCGAATTCATCATTTTCAATGGTCTGATGGCAGATGACGGCAGGCAACTGGTTGACGGTTATCTCGCTCATAAATGGGGTATTGATCTTCCCTCCAATCACCCTTGGGCATCCGAACGGCCAACTTTTGGTGAGGCTATAGTTGAGGGAACTACTGCTGTTGGCCTAACAGTTGCAACTGAGGTTCCTGTCGTTCGGAATCGTGATCCTTCAAATCTAAAAAACAATTCAGCAGTACTTACCGGACAATTGGTGGATGCTGGTTTGGGTATGATCCCCACGGATACGGGAAATAATGATTTTACCCCCATGGATTACTCGGGTTTGCGTTTGTGGTTGGATGTGTCTGATGCAGATGGGGACGGGATTCGGGGTTCAGATTATGACGATGCCGTGGTTACTGATCCAGTTTCATGGAACCCAGGTTTTCTTTCTCCTGCAGTCTGGTTGGATGCAAGTGAACTGACCAGTGCCGATTCCACATGGGCCAACAAGGGTACGAACACAAATGATGCGACCCGTCATGGTTCTCCAAATGTTGTGCAAAATGCACAAAATGGATTGTCAGTCATGAGATACAGCGGTGCCAATGGACAATACCATTCATTTGCAAACCTTTCTAATATTCGGACTGTTTTCTGGGTATGGAAACATACTGGTGGTTATTACTTTATGCTTGGAGACAATAATCAGCATCATTTTCACAAAGGACCCCTTATGTTTGATTCTGGTTGGACTTCACCCAATATTCAAAATGGGCTGTTTCGGACAAATGGAAATACCATTGAAGTGCATGATGCCGATTATCCATCTTCGCTAAGTATTCTTTCTCTACGAACAAGTGGAAACGTGGAAGCTTCCAATTTTTCCAATGATCGTAATATCGGTGGGCGAACTGCCAATGGTGATCTTGGAGAATTACTCGTGTTCACTTCTCCGCTTTCAGATGGAGAGATTGAAAAAGTGGAGGGCTATTTGGCCCATAAATGGGCATTAACGGGTGAACTTCCAATGGATCATCCCTTTAAAAGTGATTTCAATGAGACACATACTTTTGGTTTTCCGCTTCATACGTTGATTGATAAGTCAGGCCAAGGCAACCACGCGACCCAGGAGGTAAATGCCAGTCAACCAGAATTCGTTAAGAACGCTTTGGGTAACAACGATATGCCCGTACTACGGTTTGACGGTACTGGCGATTATCTAGAATTTGATGAAATAAGCACAATCCGTACTGTTTTCCTTGTTCTTAACCGGAGCCCGGCAAATCAAGGTTTTATTTTGGGACATCCCACCCTACATGCCTTTCATTCAGGTGCTTCAACCGTTTGGAACCCGGAATGGACCGATCCTTTTGTTTCAAATGGTGAACTTAGGGTCAATGGTGATAAACTTGACGGTTTTATCACCAACTATGACAGCAGCGAATATGTGATCCTTGGGCTAAGGACAAAGGGCTTTGTTGCCGCGTCCAACTTTTCCAGAGACCGTTCTTCAAACAAATTCTGGCATGGGGGGCTTGCTGAAGTTTTGGTGTACAATGAACCGCTTCCCATTTCAGTGATGAGAAAAATGGAGGGCTACCTTGCCCACAAATGGGGCATGGTTTCGAGTCTTTCAATGAGTCATCCCTATGTTAAATCTGCACCCAAGAGAAGCGTTTCCTCTGCTCACGCAAAAATTTACTGGGGCGGTACGGATGGTGGAGATAATGCGGGTCTCTGGGAAAATGTCATTGATATGAGTGAGGTTTTTGTTGGGTTGCGCCGACTTGAAAGGGATGTGAGCGTAATTGCGACTCCGGCACCAAACAACGCTGGAGGTACATTCCCCGCTCAAAAGTTAATTGATCTGGATTTACCCAACGATGGATGGCGTTCCACTTGGACTGCATGGTATAAGCAAAACCCCGAATTGACTTTCAATTTGGGGGGAACACGGGAAATGAACAACATTAGGATTTATCATCAACCGTTTGAGAGGCCTGATTCTCTTATGGAAGTGGAGGTATGGATTGCTGACGAGGAATTCAACTTCCAATTTCATGGAATTTTCCCTGGAGAAATTGGTTTCACCGAACAAGGTAGGTTTACGGATATTGATATGAATGGAGTGGTTACTCAGGCTATTCGACTCCTTCCTCGATATCGAGGATGGGGGCATCAGTTGGGCGAAGTGGAGTTTTGGGTTTACAGTAACGGTGATTTTGGTGCTCAAGTTGATGGTCTTGGTAGAGGACAGACCTATTTTTATCGTAGCTTTGTTTCAAATTCCGGAGGTTCCGCTTGGGCTCCGACAACAAAGGAATTCAAGGCAGGGGACAGGATTAGGTACGAAAAAGGCAAGTTGATCATTCATACCGACCTTGGGACATGGGAACATAGCAATGGAGATTTGAGAAATGGCACCATAACTGAGAGATCCTTTACCGATCCTTTGGGCAACAATTATTCCTACAAGGTTTGCAGTTTCGTTTTTGATCAGGTCGAGCTGCTTGGTGAGGTTGAAGTGATCGTCAAGGGAGAAAATTCTCTGGAAATTATTTCAAGGTCTGCTGATTTTGTCATAGGTACAACCATCGACGTATCCGGTGTCACTGGTTCGGCGGAAGGTGGGGGCGAGGCTGGTCCAGGTGGTTGGGCTGGTGGGGATTTGGATGGTAAAGGAAGGGGTCCAGGTGGTGGTCTGCCGGGAATAAGTCCGGGCGGTGGTGGTTATGGCGGAGCTGGAAGTCGTGCAACCTTTAGCAGTGGTTTACCTTATGGTGATGGTATGATCAGTCACTTGATCGGGGGTAGTGGTGGTGGTGGTTACAACGGTCTTTCGGGAGGAGGCGGTGGTGGTGGTGCTGTTCGTCTGGTTTCTGGTGGTAAAATTCTTGTGGATGCATTGATTCGCTCTGGAGGTGGTTCCGGTTTCAATAACTCTGCCGGGGGATCAGGAGGTGCCATTCATCTGAAAGGTGATGAAATTCTGCTCACAAACAAATCCTTCTTGGATGTTTCAGGTGGTACCAACGGTGGAGCCGGAGGCCGTATTTTCATGGAATCAAATGCATCGATAACAAATCTGGGCGAAAGCAATCTATTAGTCACAGGTGGCGGAGGTGATGCGGAAGGTACTCTTGGAACAATTAGGGTGAAAACTCCTTCACTTCTTTCGGGTCTTGATCTTGTAAATGGAATTTTGACCATAGACACAGACTCTGCAAAACTTATTCACAACGGAAAGAACATAGCTGTCGGGATTATCGAAGATAAGTATTATCGAGACAATGAGGGTGCCTTATGGCCTTTCTCTGTCTGTAGGTTCACCTTTGATCGTATTCGCCTTGGTGGTAATTTGGTGATTAATCTTACAGGGAAAAATGCCCTTATGCTGGAGGCTAATGCCGGAAACATTCTTCTAGGTTCCAATCTTTACGCAAATGGAGGGAACAGTAGGGATGATGCCCCCGGTGTGGGTAGGCTCGGAGGATATGATGGAGTGGGTTCGGGTAATCTCTTGGGTAATGGTCCAGGTGCTCCAGCTGAATCTTCAGCTCAAGGAAATGGCGCCGCATACGGTGGTCACGGTTCTGGTGGAGCAGAGACTTACGGAGATGCTGCTCTGAATTTCCTTTTGGGTGGAAGCTCAGGTGGTTCTGGTCAGGAAGGTTCTGGTGCCGGTGGCGGAGCTCTTTTTCTCAAGGCGTCAGGAGAAATTACGGTTCAAGAGAATGTTATCATAAGTGCCAATGGTGGAAATGGAGGCTCTGATTCCGCCTCGGGTTCCGGCGGTGCCGTAAGATTGGAGGCAATACGCATCTTCAACTATGGTAGAATTGAAGCAAGAGCGGGTTCAGGTGTAACTGTTTCAGGCAATGCCCAGACCAGAGGTTCTTCCGGTGGGCGTGTTGCCCTCATTGCCAATGGTGACATCCATGCTGGTCAGATTGACGTCTCTGGAGAGTGGCTTTCTAATGAGGGTTCGGTTTTCCTTGGAGGAGAGCATTTGAACACTGTTCTTTCGGTCCAAGACAAACTTTTGACCATCGATACCAAAACTGGTTATTTCTCAGTGGAAGGTGGAGCGCACGGAACAGGTGAATTTACCAGTTTAACCTATGTTGACAACATGGGGCAGTCATGGCCATACGAAGTTTGTACCTTTAAGTTTGGAAACATTGACATTGGTGGCGCAAGTAGAGTTTTGCTTCGTGGCGATAAGTCCTTGGTTTTGGAAACAGTTGCCGGAGGTAATGTTTACTTGGGCGTCGATTTTGTAATGGATGGAGGAGATGCCGACACTGAGACTGGATATGGCGGCAAGCCTGTTTTGAATCCGTGGAGGGGACGAAGTTCGGAGAAGTTTTCGGGTTTTGGACCTGGCGGTCCCACCCCTGCCGGGAATTGGGGAATTGGCGCCAACTATGAGTATGGAGATCCTCGAATAATCGATCTTCTAGCGGGAAGTAGCGGGTCGAGCGGAAGACTTTTTCAGGGTTCAGGTGCAGGTGGTGGTGCCTTGGCCATCCATGCTGATGGAAATCTAACCATTGCAGATGGTATTTTTATTAGTGCAAACGGTGGAAACGGTCGTGCGGATGGAATTTACGATCATGGTGGAGGTGGTTCAGGAGGAGCCATAAGGCTTGTTGCCAAAAATATCTTCAATAAGGGCTTGGTTTCGGTCGAGGGCGGAAATCGAGGTGCCAGCGGAGGACGCATCGTTATGGCAGCCAGTGGTATTATAGATAGGGGCGTAGTTTTGGTTGGAGATGGTAGCTTTCAGGAAATCAGACCGCCAAAGATTAGTTTACCAAGAAAGCTTCATTTGTCTTACCTAAAAGTCAATGATTTGCAATTCAGGCAGACAGTCTTGACCAGACCGCAAAATCTCAGAGCCTACTGGCCAATGGATGAAGGGAGTGGAGTTGTCACCTCAGATGTGGTTGCCGGGTACAATGGTGCTCTTGTAGGAGATGCAACATGGCAGTCAGGCCGTTTCGGCAAGTCAATCCGCTTTGATGGTACAACTGGGTTTGTCTCAACTATGCTGACTGGTGAAGATCTTGGGATAGACGGTAAGAAATCTCGTACAATCTCCTTTTGGACCTATGTTGAAGACGGCAATCCGCGGAGTGAGCCTGGTTTCTATGGTTACGGCGAAAGGGCATGCCCCGGAGAAAACCGATATTGGGCAATTCGAAACATAAAAGATGGAGGTTACACCCAATTTTTGTCACAACATTGGTGTTGGGATCCAAGAGTTTATCATAACAATGACCTCCGCAATCGTTGGTCACATTTTGCTCATCTTTTCAATGGTTCGCAGGTCATGGTATATGTGGACGGGAGTTTGGTGGCGAACTGGACTCGAGGTGAAATCAGCACTGGCAATGCTGATTCCTTGCAGTTTGGTCGTTGGAGAAATGATGGGAATGCATACTTTCAGGGAAGTCTTGATGACTTTAGAGTCTATGATGCCGCTTTGGGTGGAAATGACATCTTGCAGATTTTTGAGGGCAAAGACATCAGTGAAAAAGTTATCGAACATCAATTCAATATTACGGCAACTGAAAACCCAACAAGGTTCGAGGTGGAAGGATTACCTGCTGGTTTGATTCTCAATGAGTTAACCGGTGAGGTTACTGGATTGCCCAATGAAGTAGGTGTCTTTGACCTTAATATCTCCGCCTTTAACTCAGCGGGTCGTGGAATCGAGCAGATTCAGGTTATTGTCAACAAGACAGCTCCCGTCACCTATTCAGTGAGTCCGCGTTTTGTAACTTCAAGTTCGGCTGAAATGTCAGCAAATATTGCTTCCAATGGTGGAGAATCCCTAACCATGTCACTTTTCTGGGGATCTACGGATGGAGGCATTAATGAAAGCATTGATTCAAATGATTCCAGTCTCTGGGATTACCGAGTTGATCTTAATGGTTCCTACAGTACCGGAACCGTAAGCCATTTAGTTGATGGATTGGATATGAATGGTACTTATTTTTATCGTTGGATGGCCTCCAATTCAGTAAATCCAAATGCTTGGAGTGAAGCTTCGGATACGGGTATGCTTGCATGGTGGAGTTTTGATGAGATTGATCAGACATTCTCGATGGATCGGGTTGGCAATCGAAAAGCTTCTTTTGTTGGCATTTCAGAATCAGATCGGGTATTTGGTCGCAATGGGAACGGATTACGGTTTGGAGGTGCTGGGGAACATTTGGTATGTAGGAATTTCAAGGGCATTCCTGCAGACAAACCGAGATCTTTGAGCATTTGGGTGAATACTTCTGAAAATGAGGGTTCAATTCTCAGTTGGGGTGATAATGGAAATGGAAACCTTTGGGAATTGGAAATTATAGATGGAAAATTTGGTTTGAGAGTCGGAGGTGGTCGTCTTGAAGGAATTCAGTCAGTAAATGATGGTAGCTGGCATCAACTTGCTGTTGTCTTTCCCAGTGCGGCTCAGGTTCTCAATGATGTCATTCTGTTTGTTGATGGAGATGTTTATTCACGAAATATTTATGGAAATCCGACGATAAATACTGGTGAAGATTTTGATATGCTTATAGGTACGAATTCGGGTGGCAACAATTTCACTGGAATAATTGATGAGCTTCGGATTTATGAGAGGGATCTAAGTCAGAATGAGATTAAGAGCATATTTCTCGATGGAACCATGGTTTTCTCAACCTTATCCGTTGCGAGCCCGCCAATTGTTGAACTTACTGAAGTTGAAGCTCAGGCTAACTCAAGTGTTGTAATTCATGGTGAATTGGTAAGCGTTGATTTGACCAACCCAACCGTCAGAATTTATTACGGACTTCAGGATGGTGGTTTCAGTGCATCTGATTGGAACAATTCCTTCGTTGAGGTGAATGGTGGTTCTGAAGTTGGAATTGGAGATTTTAATGCGACAATTACAGGACTCACACCAGGCGAAAGATACCATTTTAGAGCATTTGCGGAAAGTGACGACGGATTTGACTGGTCAAGTGGAACACCAGCGATTCGTAACCAGTTGATTGGTTACTGGAGGATGGACGAGAGCAATGGATCATATGTTGCTGATTCCATCGCCCCATTTAATGATGCGTCGCTTGTCGGTTTTGATCCTTTAGATAACCGATCTCAAGGGGTGATGGGTAAATCAATTTCATTTAACGGGTTTTCCACTTTGCTCGACTTGGATGCAAATGGAACAGGGTTTCTGGAAAAGTCTTTTGATGGAAGATCGGTGAGTATGTGGTTGAAGACAGATGGTGGATTCTACACTGGACCTAGAGTTGTTGGGCACTCAAGTATCGTAGGATATTACCCCTTTGACGATCAGAGCGGCACCGATGTCCCTGACCTTTCGGCAAGTGAATTGACCGGGAAACTTGTAAACGGTGCCAATCTCCAGACTGGAAATAATGGGCAAGCTGTTCATTTGGATGGAAATAATGATCGGGTCAGTATCCCGACAAATGGGCCGATGGCCAGTTTGAATCAAAAATCACATACAATTTCCATGTGGATAAATCCAGGAATTGAAAGTTCTGGCACTTACACGGAGGGCAGGCTTTTTGCTCATGGTTTTCTACGTTCCATAGATAACACTTATTACACAAATATTGAAAGCATGCTTGGACTGACACCAAGCGGATCAAACTTTCTGACCAATGGACCCGGAGGCAGGGGGCTTGATTTCAATAATGACTCAGATTATCGCAACGCTGGCATTGGGATCAATCGGAATGATCAGTACCTGAGTTTGTTTAACGGTGTTTTTTATGCCCCGCAGACAGGTTCCTATGCTTGGGAGATTCGTGGTAATGACGATCGAGGTACGATTTGGTTGGACTTGGACCAGGATGGAGTTTTTGAACAATCGGGAGACAAAGGTAATGAACAGTTATTATATCAACCCAACTGTTGTGGTACTCAATCTACCTTGATTGATTTGCAAACCGGATATTACCGTATCGCAATCGCTCATGGAGAAGGTGGCGGTGGGTCAAATCAGGAGGCATATTTTTCAACACCAGGCGGAGGTCCTACCAGTTTGAGCATTATAAAACCTTCGGACTACCCTACTCTTTTTCTTACACACAATGAAAAAACAGTTATGAGTCGTGGTCCCTTAAGACTTGTTCTGGACGGGAACAATAATTTGGTTTACACCCATGCTGATCAATTGGGCAGTGCGAAGGTTAGTTCTAATCTGGGGCTAAGTTCCAACAACTGGTCTCATCTCGCTTTATCCATAGATTACAACTCATCTAAACTCTCGCTTTATCTTAACGGACAAAAGAGAGGTGAAACGGATGTAACATCTGGTTCGCAACTCGAAATTTCCTCTTCCGTACCTTGGAACATCGGCGGTTCCAGTGCAATTTGGCAGGATCATTTCAACGGAAAGGTGGATGATCTCAGATTTTACAATTCAAGTTTGAGTGAATCTGAAATTTTGGAAATCTACAACGATGATCTAACCAATGTGGAACTTGCCGCGAATAAAAAGCAGATCATTTATGATGAGGGGACTGATGAATCAGGACTCTCCATAGCAATTGATCAAGATGGTTATGTTGTGGCGAGACTAGTCGAGGGTGGTTCAATGAGTACACTTTCATCCGAAAGTCCGATTCGTGATAATCAATGGCATCATCTGGTTGTGACCTTTGGGGATTTGCCAAAGATTATGAAAATGTATCTTGATGACTCTTTACAGGGAAATCCAGTCGTTCATAGTTCTTCATTCATTTCCACGCATCTGGAGAAACCTTCACTGGGTGGACTCACCGGAACCTCCTCTTTTCCATCATACGGCTCTTTTCTTGGAAATGTTGATGAATTGCGGATTTATGATCGTGGATTAACCAATGTCGAAGTTTCTGAGGTTTATAACGGGGATTACACCAATAATGGCAGTTTGGATTTTCTTGCCATTCGAAAGGCGAGCGTATTTGCGGTCTCCGCCGTCGATGTCATGCCAACTCAGGCAACCATGCGAGTTGATGTGGAATCAATCGGCGGAGAGGTTCAAGTAGTTGATGAATCATTGGATTTGAGTTTCAAGACAAGCACTTTCGATACGATGCAAGCTTGGTTTTCAAGCTACAACTTATCCACTGAAGTACAGAATGGTGGTCAAATAAGTTTTTGGACCGATTTGTCCGGAAGTGGTAAGCATTTTGAAAATTCATCGGGCGACCCAAGTGTAAAACATGATGGAATCAAAGGAAAACCGGTGATCGCTTTAGACGGAGATGATTTGCTTTGGACATCCGCGGATTTTGATTTTCTGACGGAATCGGGGTACACAATACTTACTCTTGCAAGGTACTCTGGCTCGAAAATCAACAGGGTCATTTCTTCAAGGAATCGTAATTACCTTTTTGGCTTTCAAAATGGACTCACTGGTCGTTGGTATGCAGAAGGATGGATTTCAACAGCAGGACCTTCCGATACGAATTGGCATCTTCATGTAGGCAAAATTGAAGCGAAAGGAGGAGATCCAGCTGCAACGTTTCGAAGGGATGGTGAGATTCTCACATCTGGATCTCGCGGTTCAAATAACAATGCATTTGATCCCGGGGTCCTTCAGATTGGTGGGTGGTACACCAACCGAGAAATGTCTACCTGTGAAATTGCTGAAATCATTATTTACGACCGAGAATTGAATGATATGGAATTACTCCAGTTGGAGGGATATGTTTGCCATAAATGGGAGCTAAATAAAGAAATACTATCCACGAATCATCCATATTTTGACGTGGATCCTTTCGGAGGATCGATCGATCAACAGAAAAAACTTTTAATTGGCGGCGACAAACCAGTTGTGAAAATCTTTTGGGGTGACGAAAAAATAGATGAGAATTCGACGGATGTGGATCCTGCAGATGCCACCAAATGGGATTATGTTTTTGAGATTAATGGTAGTCAGCCCGTAGGTCTAGGAAGGTTTCATGCAGAAGTGGATGGATTGCTTCAGGATACTGAATATTTTTACCGGGCACATGCTGAGAATCTTGGCGGTGAGCAGTGGTCACCAAATACCGAATCCTTTATCGCATTTGATACCACCTTCACCAAGTATACTATTGACGGCATGGTACTTTGGTTGGATGGCCAAGATATCGACGGTAATGGAAAATTTGACGATTTTCTTGATGCCTCTCCCATGCCGGTGTGGATTGATAAGTCCTTGTCCGAGAAACATGCCTTTCAAATTGTGTCACAGCGAGTACCCTCATACATGAGAACTTCTTTTGATGGTCTCCCGTCCATCCGATTTTCTTCTGGTGATGCTTACAATGTCGGATCCCTCGCTATCTCAAGTGGAGGAGTGCATGTATTTATGGTTTCAAAAGGGAGTGGTGTAGGCATTGGTGCAACTGATGGAGCGACAGGTTGGACTTTAGATGCCAAAACCGGTAACAGATTCGGTGCTTTTCAGAGTGAAAGCAATACTCTACAACAAATAAGTCTGGGTTTTGACCCTATGACTGGATATGGAATGCTTGTTGGAGAAATCGCCGAGATCATGGTCTTTGATAGAATGCTTCCAAAGGCGGAAAGACAAATGATTGAGGGATATCTTGCTCACAAATGGGGAATCGTTGATGATTTGGGACAAACCGGTTTCAAACTGACCCGTGGATTGAAGTTGTACTATCCGTTTGATGAGACGGATGGCTCGGTTGCCCAAGATTTCTCAACCGAGATGAGGCATGCGGAGGTGAGGGATGCAGACCTTAATGTTTTGGGGAAATTTGGATCAGGGATTGAGTTTGAATCAATCGATCCTTGGACTGCAAGATTAGATCTCATGCAGAATGAGCTTGATATCAGCAGTGCATCTTGGACTGTGTCCACTTGGTTTGAGACACCGATTATTAATGACGGTGTTTTCTTCCGGCATGTCTTAACTTATGGAGACCCCGGTCAAATTTACATGAAAAAGGAATCTTCGTTCCCGACGAGAAAGCTTATCGGTATTTATGATGGGGCAGACAATTTAACTTCATTCGATGTCAATTCGTTAACTTCGGGGTGGCACCATTTGGCTGTCAGTAGTCAAGTCGGTATAACTCGTTTTTATGTCGATGGTTCAATGGTCGGTTCGGTCAATGATCATATGTTGCTTGAAATTGAAACCGTAGGAAATGCTTATGGGAACAGTAAGTTCTCTTCCAAGTTGGATGATTTTAGAGTCTATGATCGAAGTTTTTCAGCATATGAGGTTTCCGTCCTTTACGGTAATGGTGATGGCGATTTTGGAGTTCATCCGTATAGTGATTATCCACCATCATTCGATAATGTCCCAGTTATCCTTCCTCCACGCAACCCCATCGTCTTTTGGACTTTCAATGAGCTTAATGGGACTCAAATAAGGGATGACTCAGGCAATGATAACCATGGTTTATGGGATGATAATGCCAGTTTTGTATCAGATTCGTTTGATTTTTCCGAATTAGGTAAGGAGGGTACGGCTCTTCGTTTTGATGGCAATCAGACCATTCGTCTGACAAATGACGACGATACCTTCGACATCAGGGGACCCTTCAGTATTTGCTTTTGGATGAAAACCAATGATTCAAGTGCTGAAATTTTGAATAGTGGTCAGTTCTCAATCCTTTTGTCCGATGGTTTCCTTACCGCTCATGCCAATATTGGCTCACAACTCCGATCCACGGAACCTTTCCCTATGCCCATTGATCAGTGGATCCACCTCATTTTCTCTTGGAACGGGAACAAACTGTCATTGTATCGAAATAATGAGCAGATCGTTACACCGGTAAACGCATCGGGCAACCTTACCGGAGACCCTACGCTGACCATTGGGGGAAGAAGGTTTCTGGGTGACGGTCCGTTTGAGGGTGTGATCGATGACCTTCGAATCTACGATCAGACTTTGACCTCAGCGCAGAGGGAATCAGTATACAACTTTGTTGACCCACCGCTTATTGCGTATTTTGGGGATGAGTATTCATATCAGATTGAAACTCTAAAAGGGCCCACGGAATTTAACGTTACCGGTTTGCCCAATGGACTTATGATCGATCAAAGCAATGGATTGATTTATGGTGAGGCTAATGAAACCGGAGATTTTGTACTTGTTGTAACTGCATCCAATCAATCTGGTTCAGATAGCATAGAATTTTCGGATCCAAGTCTAGTGGTCCTAAAGGGACGACAGAGCATTCTATCGGGAATAAATGAAGATTTGTTGTTCTATGGCGATGATCCATTGGATCTTAATCTCAGTTCCACTTCAGGGTTACCCGTATCACTTGAAATATTGGAAGGTAATCAGTCGGTTGATTTGAATGGCACTCGATTGAGTATCAAGGATTCCGGTTTCGTTCAACTGAGAGCATTCCAAGATGGCGATCAAAATTGGTTGGCTGCTCAATCTCTTCTGCTGAATTTTCAGATTATGCCTAAGGAGCTCATCATCAAAACAAATGACCAATTCAGAAAACCAGAACGAGCAAACCCCCCATTTACTTACGATTTATTTGGCTTGGTTAGTAATGATGACGTGTATGACTTGAACATCTCGATTATTCCACCTGTTCAAGACGGAAACCTTACTCACCCCACCCCTTTGGGACTCTATGAAATAAATTCGACTGCGGAGTTTTCGAGCAAGTACTTTTTTGCGCATCAAAATGGAATTTTAACTGTGTCTCCGAAGTTGGAACAGGAAATCATTTTCGACCAGAACCTAACAAATGTACGTGCAACTGAACCTTTTGTACCACTCACTGGATTTTCCCAGGGAATGGATGGCAACCTTACCCATCTTCCCATTACCTATTCCGTTCTGGACGAGAGCGTTGCCCAGATTTTAGTGACTAGGGAAGATGTGCTTTCCGGCTATTGGAAGTTTGATGAATCGATGTACGCTGGAGCGAAAGACGAAACCGGTAGTTACAATGGTACGCTTGTTGGACTTGAAACCACAGGAAGCCAGGCTGTGTGGGAAAAAGCGTACTTTGGGAATGGAGTGAAAATGGGAACCTCTGAGGGAAGGATTGACTTCGGCACTTTCGAAATGGAATCCAATTTCACGCTGAGTTTTTGGATAAGTCCAAGCAACACGGACTCCAATGGTACTAGAATGATTGCTAAGGACGGGCTGCCGGGTATGGACATTTTTAAGATTGAAAAAAATGACAACAACGGAACCGTAAAGGTTTTTCTATATTTGGATGGGCTTTCTGAGGAACTCATTCTTTCTACGGATTCTGAAGTTTTGACTGATGAAGTTTGGACTCATTTGAGTATTACCTATGAAGATGTTAATGGAAGCCTGTCCATTTATGCTGATGGTTTGCTCTTGGGGCAAAGTTCCGGGCACCACTTTACCGGAGCCGAGATATCATCCCGTTTTTCCACTCTTACTCTTGGAGGTGGTTCTCTTCCAATTGATGCATTGTTTGATGATTTGAGAATTTACAGCGATTGCCTGACTCCTTTGGAAATTTCTACGATTTATGGTAATGGTGGAGGAGACTTTGACCGCCTGAAACTATTGGGTGCAGGAACAACTCGTATCACCGCTCAACAGATGGGCAATTCTGACTTTGAAACCGCCATCCCCGTCCATAACTACATTACTGTCGTTCGTGTTCCTCAGTTGATTGATTTTTTACCTATACCAGATCAATCAGTTGGGGATTTCCCATACAGGCTTGAAGCAAATGCAAGTTCTGGATTACCGGTTATCTTTTATTCTTCTGATCCCGCGCTAGCAACCGTAGTTGGTGACTACATCTATCTTCAAGCTGCAGGTGAAGTGACGATCTCTGCAATGCAGGACGGGGATCGCAGATATGAACCCGCATCTGATCAATCACAGTCCTTTACCATTAGGTGGGGCAATTTGTTCGCCGATTCCACCCCGGGACTCAAACTTTGGTTTGATGCAACGGATGTTAATGGAGATGGATTGCCAGATACATCGGATGATTTCATAAGCGGTAATCGAGTAAGTATCTGGGCGGATAAATCGGGAAATACGAATAATCCCGTACAGGCTAATATTCTCAAGATGCCCACTTGGACGCCTTTTTCTTTGAATAAGAAGGCAACTCTGCAATTTGATTCTGATTTTAATCAAATCTTTGATATCCAAAACGAGGTAACATCTCCTAATTTTATCTTTATTGTTCATCGTCATGAAGACAGCAATCCTTCAAATATACTTGGTGGCGACCTAAGAACATCAAGCACCGATGGTTATTTGTCGCTAGAGCATGGGAATGGCAATGTTGCCATTGTTTCGGAGTCAAATAGCTCGGAATGGAGCATAAGTTCTCTTAGAGTTGCACCTAATTCACAATCTTTATGGATCAATGGACAAATAATTGGAGCGGATGCTTACGCAGACGGAGTTCTTGCCATTGATCACGTTGGAGAGAACTTCAATGGTGAAATCGCAGAGGCTCTGATCTTTGAAGATGACATAAATTCCATTAACCGTCAAAAGATCGAAGGCTACTTGGCGCACAAGTGGGGATTCAATGAGGATTTGCCTCATTTGCATCCATATTCTGCTGAACCTCCTGCTTTTGGGGGTGATCAGGAAATCGTATGGGGTGGTCTAATTTCCTATGTTGAGGACAATACGACAAAGCATAAACTGCCTGATAGAGCATTGGGAGATCCCGCTTTCGAGCTTGTTGCATATGCCACATCTGGATTGCCTGTAAGTTTTGTATCCAGTGATTCCTCGATATTGACAATTGTGGGTAACCTTGCCTACTTGAATGGAGTTGGGGAGGTAACGATTTCTGCCATTCAAATGGGAGATACCCGTTATCATCCTGCATTGCCTCAGCATCAAGAGCTTAAGGTTATTTATCCGGTCGTGAAGGACGATCAATTGATCGTTTTTGATGAAATTGATATCAAGGTTAGAGATGATGAACCCTTTGAATTGAATGCCTCTGCAACTTCGGGTCTTCCGCTTGAATTTCAAGTTGATTTCGGACCAGCTACGGTAAATTCATTCGGAATTGTCAGTCTGGAGGGACTGGTGGGCACGGTAAGCATAACTGTGGCTCAAGGTGGTTCAGCCTATTTTAACCCTGCAGTTCCTGTAACTCGAACATTTGAGGTCTCATCAAAACAAAGACCATTGATCATTTTTCCTGATGATGCCTTGGAAGGAAGTTTGAATCCGGTCCCATACGGACATCGAGCTTTAACCCTTCAGGGTATTCGATCAACGAGCATTGGTTATCCCTATGAGATTACCAGTTCGAACTCTTCGATTGTTCGTATTCATAAGGGCAATAAGATCATTCCTCTCAGTGAGGGAGAAGTTTCACTAAGTTTTATTGTTCCGGAAAACGCATATTACGTTGCTTCAGAAAAACATCTTAAGAGGCTAAAGGTAGTAGCTCCAACTAGAAGTGCATGGATCGAGTATCGAAAGCAAGATGTCCGTTATGCAAGAATTCAGGACCGCTTTGCTTCAAGATTGACTGCACGTGATGCAAACAAGTCTTATTCTGAATCCTTGCGGACTTTTGATGAGGATTATGCAGATTCTGATGGTGATGGTTATTCGAATTTATTCGAAAGAGCCATGGGACTGGATTCGCTTGGTCCAGACAACCCACAGCATTTGCCAAATAAGTTAATGGATGGTACAGATGGTAAGCAGAGGATTTCGTTCATTAGGTATAAAAATTCAATTCAAACAACTGGTGAGGATTTCCGGTATAAAGTTGAAGGAAGTTCGAATTTGAGAACCTGGTCAGGAATGAATGTGGTATTGGAAACGACCAAGACAGTAGATTTGGGAGGGGGTATGGAAAGGGTCACATTCTCGACTGAAAATGCTTTGAGAAAAGGTGGAAAAAGCTTTCTTCGGGTACGTGTCTACAAACCATAACATCCTTTCGTAGGCTTCATTGAAATATTCAAATTTTCTTAATTTAGGTTTGATGATTTTCCATTGAATGCCCAGAGTGACTAACTAAATATCAAATTACACATGAAAAAAATCATTCCTATCATATTATCTCTTATAAGTATCAATCTCTTTGCCGGTGAGTATCCGGATATCAGCATTAAAGAACTGCAAGGTGCAATAAAAAAAGGCAATGTAGCTGTTATTGACGTTAATGGTGCAAAATCTTTTGCCAAAGGACACATCCCTTCAGCAATTGATTTTTCCTCTCAATCCAAAAATCTTGCATCCCTTTTGCCTAAAAGCAAAGACACGCTGATAGTTTCATATTGTGGTGGGCCTGGTTGCCGTGCGTACAAAAGAGGTGCTGACGCTGCTGCTAAGCTTGGATACAAGAATATAAAGCATTTATCCGCGGGTATATCAGGTTGGAAAAGATCTGGTGCGGACATTGCAAAGAAATAGCTTTTTACAGCCATATTTGTAGTTTACCTAATTAAAAAAAGACTTGCCTGATAAGCTTCTTCTCATCCTTTTCCAGATGAGAAGAATAAGATTCCACTCCTAATTGGTTTTCCTTTAGGCACTTTCTTAACTTGTCAGAAAAGATTGCTTTAAATTTTTCAGGTAAAGATGTGTAAACTTTGCTTTTAAGCATAAAGGAGCATCTCGTTTCAAAGAGTCTTGTTTGAAGATTTAATTTTTTCAGCAAATCGATCTTCTC
>MDSZ01081061.1_pt1 | contig 19628 bp, 32 predicted proteins | sample 811201 | NCBI WGS metagenome assembly MDSZ01 (sample SAMN05326647, study PRJNA326480) | marine metagenome | isolation source: seawater | place: Indian Ocean: North | collected 2010 | reverse complement strand
TTCTTGCTACTTCTTTAGCTACTTCATCAGCTTTGTTTTCTGTACATGTTAGTTCAACACTACCTGCACCACCATCATCTCCCGCGAAATGAATGTCGATTGCAGTTGTACTTAAAACTTCTATATGATGTATTTTCTCTACGGACACATAAGCACCATCAGTTGCACTTACTATAAATCCTAAAAAAGCTCTTGGCATATTTTCTAAATTTTTAAAGGTTAATAATTACGATACACTTAATATACCACAAGATAATGGGTTTCTAACTACGATACCAGTTTCAGAAAGCACGTGTGCTTCAAACTTGTCATCAGCGTTAGCAGCCAACATTGAACTTTGGTCATAAGGGTTTACCATTCCAGAAACATATTTCTTAATCATACTTCTGTTAGTTCCCTCAGCTCCTTTAGTAACTAACTCAACATTAGATACACCAGAAGTACTTCCGAAGTCCATGAATACCATCTTAGCAGACTCTTTTAATCTGTTGTCACCAAATGAATTAGTTCCACCAGCAGTAGAGTGTAAGTGTGGGTCATCGAACACTGGACAGTAAGCGATTGTAATTTTGTTTCCTAAAGCTTGGTATGAAACGAAGTTAGCTCCTAAGTCTACATTTCCGCTTACACCTGACATAGAACCACCAGTAAACGCACCCGCTGGGGCAACGATTAATTCTTTCATAGCTCTATGGAACGCTAATCTACCTTCAGTACCAGTAAATACTACATACTCGTTACCTTCTGATTGAGTCGCGTTTAATGATAATTTAGCAATAAACTCAGTGATTATATCTTCAGTTAAAGACCCCATTGAATATGAAGCTTGGTTTGAAGAATCAATTTGAGCTAATAAACCATCACCTGTAATAATAGAAGCACCTGCAGTTCCTGAAGTTCCTAAAGCAGAAGAAACCAAAGCTCCTGGTCTTGCTACAGTGTTTACACCTCCTTCATTAGTTACAGACTTTCTTCCGTACCATCTTTGTAATTCTTGTTGGTACATGAACTCGTCCATCATCATTTGTTCTCTTGTAAAGTACCATAATCTAGAACCATTGTTTTCAATCCAAGAAATATCGGTAAGGTCTTTACCTGTTACTGTACATTTCTTTCTCATTGTAGTTAAATAGTTCTTATGTGTTGATGGGTAGTAGAAGTTCTCACCTACATCAGCTCCGTTGGAACCATTTGGAAATGCAGAACCGATAGAAGCAATAATAGCTTCGTCAGCTACATCTGTTTCTAATAAAGGTTGAGCAGACGCGTCTACCATTTCAAATTTTACAACGAAATCTGTAGAAGCTGCTGAAGCAGTTGTGTTAGCAATTGGGTCTTCTACAACGATAGCAGTTGCTCCTGATTGGAATCTTACCATATCGAACTTGTTTAAGAAGTCACCAGTTCTATCTGTAGCTGTACCATCAATTATAATTTCGAATACATCACCATTAGCATCAGCTCCATCTAAAATAATACCTGTAGTTGATGTTGGTGTATTCGTAAATGCTGTATCAGCAGATACTCCTTTAAAGAAACCTGTAGAATATGATGGTCTATTGTATCTTCCCATTACCTTCCACTCAAAAGAGTTGTCTCCTAATACTTTTTCTTGTGCGAACCTTCCAGTTCTTTCTAATAAATACGTAGCTGAGTATCTTGGATATTGCTGAATTAAAGTTCTAGCAATTTCTGGATACTGCATTAAAGCTGTATTTAGGGCGTTTTCTGCGGTAGTACCATTTCCGTACTCACCTGAATAAACTTTTGCCATTTTTTTAAATTTATTAATTAAACATTATTTTATTTTGTTCAATTAACTTTCAACTCTAGCAGACTTTGTCTTACTTTTTTTATCTACTCGCTCATGAACGCTTTTGGGTCAAAACCTTTACTTTTCGGTTGATAAGTATTTCGGCTTCTTCCCGTGTTAAGGCTTGGCGATTGTATTTTGTCCATAAGACTCTTACTACCCTCGTTACGACCTTGTGAACGAAGAATGTCTTTGATTTGGTCTTTGTATAACATAAACATGGCCACATCTGCAACATTGGCATGGTCTGACCATAATTCTTTTGACATACTATTAACAGCAAATCTGTACGCTTCTTCTTTCTGTTGTTTCGTTATTTTCCCGCCCATAAACCTGTCCATATTTTTAAATTGTTTTTGCAATCCTTTTCTAGCTTCCTGAACTCTTCTATTTTGTTCTTCCTTAGTTTGTTTTGTTTCTCTTACTAAATCTTGTCTTTGTTGTTTTATAGCGTTTTTAATGGTTCTTTTGATTTCTCTACCTTTTAAAGCAATCATACCATTTTTCATCATTTTGTCTACAGTGTCATCTATTTCGTCATCTGTTAGACCATCTGCTTTTAGTTCTTCTATAACTAAATCTTTGTTTGAGAAAGACAAATAAGTTTCTAATGTTCTTATTTGTTCGTTTGAAACTTCTTCAGTTTGTGGTTCCTCTTGTTTATTGTTAAGAGCGTTAAGACTTTCTCTTATCTCATCTTTTGAAGCTCCTTCCATTCCGAGTTGTTTTGAAACTAAGTCCCAATTAATTTCATCTCCTGATTCATTAGTCTCTTCTGTACCGTCCCAGTTATAAGTTTCTTCTTCTACTTCTGATTCTTCTTTTTCTTTTTTTTCCCAAGACCATCCGTCTTCTTCTTCTTCTTCTGTTTCTACAGATTCATCTGTAGTTTCTGTTGTTGTTTCCGTAGCTATTGGACCAACTTCTCCTGTTGGTTCGTCTTGTGTAAAAGCTAGTGGATTAAACTTGTTTAAATCGTTTTCTTCTGTAGCAGGCGTATCATTTACAACCTCTTCTACTAATTTTGAATTTTCTTCTGACATATTATTTTATTTTTTGTTCCCTATCTGCAAATATACAAATTAATTTACATTTTTTTCTTTTGCTCTTATAATATCTTGTATTGATGGTTTTTCACTAGGTGGACCTTGACTCTCCGCTGACTTAGAAGCAGCTTCTTTTCTCATGTCTGCCTCTACGTCACTATCATGCATATCACGCTTGTCATCTGACGACATACGAGCAACTTCTAATCTAGACTCAGCTCCGATTTCCGCCACTCTTATCTTAGCTTCATTATCTATCTGTTTCAATTGAGCTTCTCTTTCAAACTTTTGTTGTTCCATTTGTTCTTGCATTTGCATTTGTTGCATTGCTTGTTGTTGTTGTTGTGCAGCTTGTTCTTTTATTTGGTCCATACCTTTTTCTAAAACTTTTTCAGCTTCAGTCATTGTATCAGCTTTAATAACTTTTAATATATTTAAGAAATCTATTTGACCTGATTGTAAAGCTGATTGTGCTAATTGTTGTACCACTTGTTTCATAGCGTCATCTTTACCACTGTCTCCAACATATACACCATAATCCTGTAAAGCAATATCAGGCATTACACTGATAAATTTATACGCACCATCTCCTAATATTAAAGCTGCTTTCTTTCCGTCCGCCCAAGCAATCTTCATATAGTTTGCTAGTCTTTCTAAAACTCTTTGTTTTACTTCTGCATGTGAATAGAACCATGACTCTGTTATAGTAGAAGATTGTACTACACTTCTTTGTACATTACCTACATATTCATATTGACCTACAGCACCTTCTCTTTGTCTTGTAACACCAGATAACTGACCAGCCATATCCTCTAACATAATTTTTAAATTAATTAGTTGTTGTACAGATTGTGATAATGTAAAATCGACTTGTTGAAACTGATTAAATGAACTTACTTGTCCTCCTTCGTCTTTAGAGTTGATTGGTATAATACCATCTGTTTTTAAATGATACAATACAGTCTGCATGTCCATACCTACATTGGTTGGTATTTGTGAAGTATCGTATACCACAGCTTTACCACCTGAACGAGCCATAGCTAATTCTATTTGATATATAACTATATTATATAACATCTGTGTATTGTGTAATAAATCTACCATAGATGTATTTGTACCAGTTGTGTTTCCATATATACACCCTACATATGATAATGGTGTTCTACCTGGGTCATCAACTGACCTTACTTGATTATCTCTACGTTTTGCTTTTGTTAAGATTTTACCACCAATTTTTGTAGCTTCCCAAATGTCATCCACCCATTTTATTTCTATTTCTTCTCCCTTTCTTTTTCTGTATGTATCCTTTACCATTTTTCTAAATGGTCTGTCTGGGTCATATTTGTTAGGTGACACCTTAAACTTAATAGCTCTAAGTGATTTCCATTCACATGTTACTACACGTATACGATTTTCTCTACCTCTAGAACTGTCTATCCACATAAACTGTGTGTTATAGTCATCTAGGTCTTGTCCATACGCGTGTCTCATTTCGTCTATTAACCTTAAGTCTTCTTCTGACAAGAATTGTTTGTATTCATCAGCTATTTCGTTTGCAGATAAAAATCTCTCTTCACCCACCCAAGCTGCATCATCTATATAATCTGAATGTACACTTGAATCGTATATTATAGCTCTTGGGTCTATCCTACGCGCGTGTGGGTCTCCATTTAGTATCTCTACTTTGTAAAACTCCTTACCTGTTACAAGTAAATCTCTAAAACCTTCTTTAAACTTATCTTTTAAGTTGTATCTATTTAACACATATTCCAAACCATCCTGTGCAACTTCTTCTACCATTTCTCGGTAGTTATATTTCATAAATGTATCTATATCATCAGGAACTGGCATACCTTGTCCTTCGTCAGTAATTGGAGCTCCATAATTCTCTTCAAACTCTTTGTGTATATCCTGTAATAAATTTTTCATTTTCAAAGCTACCTTGTAATCTAGTTTTCTAACTACAGCTTCTTTATTGACAGTAGAGACTTTCATGTCTATAGGTCTTTTAAGGTCTTCACCTACCAATAAGTCAATCTTTGGCGTAATAATAGGATAATTAACCAGTCTAGCTGGATAGGTTAATCCATACTGTTCTGTTATATATGTATAGTCGTCTTGGTTTATTTGACCATTATAAATACTATAATTTTTAATGTCTTTAGTTCTAGAACTTTCATATGGACTTTCTCCATATGTCATATAACTTATGACCGCCTCTAGAACTCTATTACACCATTCGTCATTTTTTTCTTTTTCAGAAACCATCATAGATGGAAAACTAGTATTGTATGCCATTTTAATTCATTTTTATTGGTATGCCGTTTCTACCACGTTTATAATATTTCAATCCTATATCTATTACTTCTTCTTTTTCATGTACTCTCATTCTAAAGTTGTCTATATTATGTATTAGACATATACCAAAAGCCATAGCTCGGTCAGTATTTTGTAAACCATAATTTGCCAACTCATCTATCAAATCTAAAAACCATATGTCTCTCACATTTTCTCTAATGTAATCATCTATCAAATCTTCCAACAAACTCTTAACCTGTTTATTCATATGGACACCATATTGGTTTCTTGTCCTAGAATTAGGGTTGTGAGCTGACTTAGGTTTTTCTTTCAAATATTTCAACGCGTTCATACGTTTAAAGTAATCTAAAATACCTATCTTTGTATATTCAACTAACATCTTAGCATTATAATACACAGCTAACTTTAAACAACCGTCCCAAAAATCTTCTTTTTTAGGCGGTCTATCAGTATATTCAGCTACCACGTAATCACTTGGTATATTTGTATTTGCAAATCTACGATAAATTATTGCACTTCCCAAAGAATTTGACGCTCCAGCGGTATCTTGGTCGTAAGAATCGACTCCACCAATGTCAATTCCCTCGTATTCTGTCATTGGGTGAGCTAAAATTTTGTATGGACCCTCTGGGTGTGGTTTCCATTTTACTTTCATTTCTCCACTATCTGTAAACACCCAATCTAAATATCCGTTTTGTATTTGACTTGTATAGTCTTTACTACTTAGTATTCTACTTCTTTGTGCATTTAACAATGATATATCAAACCTACTTTGTTTAGTATTCAAAAAAGCTTCTTGTATAGTTAATGGATAGTTTTGTATATGTAGATTGTAAGCTTCATTATCACCAGATTGTCTAATATTTTCTCTTTCTTCTTGTAATGTTTCTTCAGCTCCAATGACATCTTCTACACCTGTTTCTACATCAAAGAAACCATAGTAGGCTTTTGAAGCTGGTATAAACATAGGTATTAAATTATAGGCGTCATGACTATAATACATATCCATAAAATCTTTAGACGCTCTTGATATATCACCTCCAGTACCTCCAATTATCGGTACACCAAACTGTACATTACCATCCATAAAACATGCCTTAGACGACATGTATGCATTTTTCAAATGTTTAAACTCTCCAGCTTCTTCGAATACCATTAATGACAAACGCTCTCCCTTAAATACTTCTGGATTATCCATCGTTCTGCATATAACTGTGGACTGGTAACCACCAATCTCCCACTTACCATCTTTGTTTTTCTGTTTATAGCCCGAACGTAATATACCATCTGTATCCTTTAGTACTGAGTGTTTGAAATTAGGATGAATACCATTCAACCCTTTTTTAGTCTTATCAAAAAATGCGTCAGCAGTGGCCTGCAAACCTGCCGCTACACCAATATCATTGTATGGAAAGAAAGTATACTCATGAGCTACCATACCAGAGTTCATATAAGAAAACCCTTTATCTCTGGCTTTAATAATAATCATACCCTTTCCTTCCTCTTTACAAGTTTCAAAAAGGTTAAAATACTCTCTATCCATTTCCCTGTACCATGGATGTATTAATGACTTTCTTCCACCTTTGGAACCGTCATTACCCAATATATAATAAAAATTCAGGTAGAAGTAATACTTACCTGAAATAGCTGGCATACCTTTTGGTTTAAAACCATTTATACACCTATCTTGTTGTTCAGACCACCATTCCTGGTATTGAACTGAGTTTTCGTCTAAATCTGGAAAACCGTTGTTTGGAATTGGCCTGTACCTTTGTGGATTAAATTTAATTTTACCCATACCTTAACTTTCTTGGTTTGTCAAAACCAAAAACATTTTTGTTACTTAATTTATTTTGCTCCTTTGTTTCGTACCAATTTCTCAAATCTAATTGATACTGTTTTAAACTATAATCATTATACTTATTTGCCTTTTCTAAATTCCCTGTAGTATAATGTTTTTTAAACTGTGACTTTAAATAGGTTACAATTCTTTTTTTATCTTTACCTTTTATAGATATATCTTGTTCTTTAAACTGTATTGGTTTTCTGACACTTTTCTTAAACATGTTGTTCTTTTAATCTAAACATTCTACCCTGACAACAACACATTCCATTTGGTTTTACGTTACCTCTGTATCTCATGCCATGTGCAGCTTTTTTTGTTTTTTTGTATCTAGAAACTCTACCTTTTTTATTTTTTTCTTTTTTTGCTCTAGCTTTTTCAGATGGTGATAATTCTGACCATGTAGCAGGTGTATCTTTGCTTATACGTTTAGTTGGCCTAAAAGTATTTTCACCTCCAGAATAATCTTTCTTACCTCTAGGTGTTCTCCAATCTTCCTTAAACCATCTTTTTAATCTAAGTCCAGCTTTTGTTTTTCTTACAGCCATAATTAATCGTGTTGTGGGTTATTTCTAAAATGCACTTTACCTCCTTTATTCCATTTCTTTACTGCTTTTGCAAAATCTGAACCAGGAGGAAAATTTTTTTTAACTGTAGTTTTTATACCTTTTTTTACATCTCTTTTAACGTCTCTATAAACTCTTTTTCCTTCTTTGAGTCCTCCTTTTAAACTTTTCATAGCGCTATCAAAACTTCCCATTTCAAGATTTGAAAAAAGTCCATGTTCTTTCCAATTGTAAGGTTTTCCACTTACGTGACTATACCCTTTTTCAGAAAATGATTTTTTCTTTTTCTTTTTCTTTTTCTTTCCGTCACTCATAATTAATCGTGTTGTGAGTAGAATACTCCTCCAGATTTATATTTCATTCCTTTTGCTCCTTTCTTTTTGGATTTGTTCCCCCAATTTGCAGCTCCTACTTTACGGCATTTGGCCATAGCTCCACTTCTATAAGCAGATGTTTTAGGTCCATAACGAGCTACTACTTTATGATAACAAGCATCTTTTGGCATTATTTTTTCTTTTTAGATTTATGTACTTTTTGTATATCAAAACTGGCGGACAAACTTCCACCAGGGTGTTTTTTGAATCCACCCGCAGGGTTTTTCATTAATTTGTAGGTATTGTTACCTTTTTTCATCCAGTGAAATCCAGCTGGTGCTTTAACAGTTTTTCTTGCCATTTTATAATTCTTTAATTTTTTTTCTATTTTCTAAGAAAGACAATCCTTTGTCTCCCGCAATTTTTTGTCTTTCTCCTCTTCTTTCTATAGCGTCAAGTAATGCTTGTCTAGTTTTTAATATTTTTTCTACACCAATCATTAACTTCTGCAACATTTCTGCGTTCTCATCATTCAAGAAGGTATTATTAATAAGATTTGTGAACTCGTTTATTTTTTTATTAAACGCAATTAATTGTTCGTCTAATGGGTCAAACTGTAGTTCTTTATACTTATTTATAGCTGATTTCATTTCAGGTTTATTTGCACCCGACCAACTATAAGTATCGTACAAATCTTTTGATACTACCTTTATTCTTTCATTTTCTATGTAGTGTCTGTATGGACTTTCGTAGTCAAATACAAGAGCTATCCACTTCATAGCTGTTTGTCCTAATTTTTCAGTGTCTAACACTTTTTTAAATTCTGGTATTAAAACAATTCCAGAATCGTCTTTATAAATATCTCCCTTTTTATTAATTTGTAATAAATACATTATATTGTTACGTGTAATAATTTAAATGTATTTTTATACAAATATTTTACAGTTTTCTTACCATACAATAAATCTAATTCAAGGTGTGGATTTTTGTATGTTGATATAGAATTGTCTAAATATATAAAGTTATTTTCTTCAATTCTATCTATAATTTTATCCACTTCTTGCATTAGTTTATCTAATTGTTTGTAGTTCTTTTCTAGATAAAAAAATTCACCTTCCTTAACTATCCTTCCGTACTTTTCATTTATTATGTTCATACTACAAAGATAATAATAATTTTTTGTAAAAAGAAAAACCCCTCAAAAAATAAGGGGTCCTCCAAAACAAGTATGAAAACATGGAAAATAAAGAAGTTGCAAAATTACAAAAATTTTTTGTATTTCACACAAATAATCTTAAACTTTATTATTCTGAAGTATATTTGTCCATTAATTGGTTTTCAAACGAATCAGGAGCGGTGTGTGTTTGATACTCAAAGTGATATGGGTCAGAATAAGATTGTTCCATGTCTTCTCCAGCAAAATATCTATTGATGTCTCTAGAAAAACTATATGGTACATCAAATATTGACCTTAATCTATAAAACTGTGGAAAATGTGCAGACTCCGCTATAAGGTCAGATACATATTCTTGCATATTTATATTTTCTACAAATTTGCTACCTGATTTTGATGGTTCTGGGAATGCTATATGTATATTTCTTGTAAAAGGATTAAAATGAGGTCTGAATCGTGAAAATCGGGTTCCCATTTTTTTAGGAAATTGTTTAGCCAACATATGTGGTTCATTTATAATTTTATCCATACCCAAATCTTCTACCATTTTCATAAGTTTTGTATAATGGACTAATCTGCCGTCAGGCATTTCTACGAATTGGGCTTGACCATCTGAAGCTTTAAAAGCATCATATATATTTTTTTGTGGTTGTGATAGTTTGTTATATGATTCTTCTTTTAAATCAACAAACTCTATTTCAGGTAGCATTACGTTAGTAACTGGTTCGTCTAAATTTTTTTTTTTACCTCCGTTCTTAAATTTACCACCCTTTTTAAAATTCATAACCATTGTGTTCATATCTTGATTCATAGGTAATGAAACCATTGTGTTCATGTTTTGGTTCATTGGTAAAGACACAACGCCTGGTATATATCCTTTATCTTCTCCTCCATGACGTTTTATCCAGTCCCCTAGATATGAATTGTAAAAAACTTTATTTCTACCCAACTCTCTTTTTATTTCGTTTGGTTTTCCTTTGTTTTTATATGAATGTCTTTTGTACTCTGCTGCCGCTTTTTTTACATTTCCAGTTCTAATAGCGTCCATAAACTTTGGAAACTTTTTAACTGCGTTTCCTAAATTGTATTCAAAATCTACCAACATAAGTTTTTCTATTTCGGACAGTTTTTCAAATTCACCCTCCCCAAATTTACCATCGAAATCTTCACTTAAACTTTTCATATTAGAGTTAATGTCTTGTCGAAGAAAATCATTCGCTTCTTTTACAGTAATACCGTTTTTATAATCATTTTCTATATCCAATCCTTTGACAGCACTATTAGTTCTTCCAAAACCTATAGTAACTTTACCTCCAACATCTTTGTATGGATAATATCTTCCGTTTTCAAAAGCTTTATAAAATCCTCCACCTGGTTTTGGTATAATAGAAGGTGTTTTCTTCATTACAGCGTCGGAAGCTTCTACTGATTTTACATAATTTGTATAATACCCATAGTTATCAACTTTAGGAGTTTCTTCTGTTGTAGTTCCTCCGTTCTCATACATCATCACACTAGGATTTACAAATGGATTTTCGATTGTAGTATCTATATTGTATGGTGTTAAAGACAGAGAGCCACCACCCTTAGTGGCTTTTCTATCTATAATTCCTGACTGCCTAGACACTGAGGTCCCTACACCAGCCTCTGTTACACCAGAATCACCAACTCTTGGTTCTAAACCATCTCTTGGGTCACCTACATCACCTCTTTCTTGCGGATTGTCTAAAGTAACATCAGTAAAGGTAGGTCCACCCATGTTTTGATTGTAAGGGTCAAAGGTACCTCCAGTGTTCATTATCTGACGACTTTTTAATATAGCGTCCTCTATTATCATAGGTACGTGTTTTACATTACCTATCATGTTAATCATGTCCTTATATGAACCCATATTAGTCTAATTGTCTATAAGTACCTCCAGATTTATAAGTAGTTTTCATTTTTCCACCACCCATATAGGTCATCATATTGTTCATCATTCTTCTTCTGTCTTTCATGCCTTGCATTTTCATTCCTCCTGGCGCTTTTTTCATTTTCATTCCATGACGAGCCATAGAACCCATAGTTTCATCCATTTTTCCACCTTTTGCCATATAACCCATTTTATTTCTTACCTCAGTAGGTAATTTAGCGAGACCAGGATTCTTTTTAGAATTAACTTTTTTCAGTTTACCACCTTTTCTCATTTTCTTCGTTTTAGGTATGGTTCCTATGTTTTGCATTTTAGACTGAATTACCAATAATTTTTTTCTTGCTTGTTCAGGACTTAATTTACCTGAATCCATATCTTTTTTTATTTGTATAATTTGTTTGTCTAAAGATGCTTGTGACTCACCTTTTTGTTCTTTTGTCGCACCCTTACCGCCATCTGCCATTTTCTTCTTCATTCCGTAACGAGCTTTCTGCATTGGTTTGTTGTATCCACCACCATGTCCGTAGGACATTTTTTTCTTTTTTGATTTTTTCATTTTACTATAGTATTTAAATTTTCTACAAAGATAAAAAAAATTTTTTTATTTTTTTAAAATTGTATGTAGTTATAAGAGAGGGATACAATATAGCAAACCACCCCCTGTGGTTGCGTAACTTTGTACACCGTACCCTATTTTGCAAGCGTCGTTCCTCCTTTGTGTTATATTACACATAGATATTAACCTTAAATTATTTAACTATGTATTACCTTGTATTATTCTTATCAATCTTATTAGCAGTATGTAAACTATTCCTAGTCGCTGGTCTTGTCTATCTATTATATATATACCTATCATCAGATAAGACACCACCAAACTACTTTAATACTAAACAAATCGGGGACAAATAGTCCTCGGTTTACAAATTATATATTATGAATGTATCTAAAATTGACATATTGTTTATTATTTGTGCAATTATTGTCTACGAAATTATAAATATAGGGCTATTGTAGCCCTTTTTTGCACAATTTATGTGTATTTACGATATATACAGCTAATCTCCTACACTACTTTATGTACTATTTACATAGTTATTTACTATGATAAATCTGTAATTGTTTGATTATCAGTTAGTTATTGGATATTTATACTATATTATACTATATATTAGTATGTATTATTTATTTAACTGATTAAACTATATATTAATTATGATACGAAGTTATACAATTATTTTTATATTGTCAAGTGTTTTACCAACTATATTTATTACTATATTACATCGGTAATGTATTTATGTGATTAACAATATATTACGATAGTCACTTCGTTCCTTCGGTTAGGTATTATTTATGGATATTAACCAATAAATATATTATTATGAACAATGAAACAAACTTTCTAGAACAACTAGAACAAAAAAACGATTATCTTTATCAACAACTTAAAGAAGACTACAACAAATATCTTAAAGCAAATAGAGATATGAACAATAAGTATCCTGAAGCATACCAACAAACTGCAACATTCTACGAATGGGTACAGTCAGTATTACCAGAATACGATACACCTTGTGATGAACCATTACACAATCATCATGATGGATGTCCAGTATGTGATATGTAATTACATTAAGAGAGCTTGTCTCTCTTTTTTTCACGAAGCGTCTGTGACTTTCGGTTCACATACTTTGTATGTTCATTCTTATTACATATTGGACATATTTATCTAAACTTACGAACACACACACAACTAACATCAGGTGTTTCAAGTAAAGACAATGTCCTTTTTTTGCTTAAATATTAACTTAAATATATATATTATGAACTTATTTGTTATTTCTTTCTTTACCGCAATTGGATACTTTATTATTATGTACAAAATGTTGGGTAGAGAAAAACTTGTTAAAACACAGGTATTGTGGGACATAGTGTTTACACTTGGTTTACCAATACTATTCATTGGAACATTCAGTGGTCTAGCTACCGCTGTTATGGCTGGTGTACTATTCTCTATCTTCACCAGTTTATTACCTAAGTCTTGAAACTTCGTTTCTAGATTTTATTACTAATTACATATATATGTGTGGCCCAATAACACCAGAGTGACTAAGTAACTACGACTAAAACTCAAACACAATATATGTCTAATAATATATTAGGTTAATAATATAGGTTGGAGCAATATAATCTTAAATCACAAACCGTTCAGGTAGTTGATAATTATATTGTTCCTTCCTTTTGCAATTAAATAAATGTATAACTAAAATAAATAATTATGAAAACTATAAGTATAATAGTAGCGATACTATTGGGTATAGGTATATCTAATACCCAAAAACAAAACATTGTATGTGTAACAGATTATGAATATAATGTAGATACAATCTATACAGATACTATCTATAAATTTAGTATGGATAGTACATGGTTGTATATACACAAACTTTGTAGACATAAATTAATTATTAATCAAGATACAGTTATAAAATTAGATACAGTATGGACAAAAAAACAGTAAGTAAAATGAAATCGTTTCAAAAAATATTAAATGTTATAGGTGATAGTACTACAAAACATCATCAAGATGTAGCTTATATAATGATAGAAAGATTTGGTAATTTGTTTTACGATGAATCATTGACAGAAATATTATTAGAAACAGCTAATAAAACATTCGGTTACACAGATTAGAACACTTTGTGTTCTTTTTACATTATTAATAAGTATTAATTTAAATAAATAAAAATGGCAAAAACAAAAAAAGTTACAAAAAAAGTAGAAGCAGAAACTACTAAAAAACAAGGTAAATTAGTTCCTAACATTAAAATTGCACCACACACATTTAAGAATGGGACTACAATACTAAATATCAGTTGTAAAATACCTGACTTTATAGACTTCTTAAGAAACAACGCAGTAGTCGGTAAAGACGGTAGTTCGTGGGTTAATATGAAAGCTCTACCATCTTCACAAGGTGATAGATACACAGTTATATTAAATGATTATTTTCACGATGCACAACAACTTGCAGACCAAGTATTTAGTGAAGACTTTGAGTTAGAAAGTAGAAAACAAGAGAACAAAGTTTCTTAATAATTCACTTAAATTTCACACTATGATTTGTCCATTTAGGACCATTGAGTGTGTAGAAGAGAGAGTCCATGTGACTCTTTCTTTTTTCTTACAAGTCTTTCAGACTTGGTGTTTTATTTTCTATTACTATTAATCCCTTAAATTTATATTTATGAACAAACAACTAGAACTAACTGATGATTACATTAAAAAATTAAAAACACTATTGCGTATGAAAAAAATTACTTCTTACGATGTTGCACACGCATCTTTTCGTAAAGCTAACCAACACTGTATAATCAGTTCAGTAGACAAAACAGAACTAGTAATTACTTATCTTAATGGTGATACGAAAAAGTTTTTATCTTTTAATAAACTTATGTCTGAAGTACAAATAGTAAATAAATGGTATAAGTCAGCTAGAAGAAAATATATAAAAAGATATTACAAAGTAATAACTAAATGGAACAATAGGCACCAAACCAAAGAACCTATTGAAAATAAAATTGAAAAATTAATCTTAAAGTATAATGTATGATTGTAACTGAAGAGTTAAAACTAAAATCTAACATAAGAACAAGGTGTGCAAGAATCATTGCCACCTTGAATTCACCTTATGAACAACAAACAGTTGAACAACTTATTAAAGAAACTGAAAAATTAGTAAAATATTGTATGTATAACCAAATAGATAATAAATAAATGGAAACTAAAGAACAATTACAAACAAAAATTGAAACATTAGAATCACAAATTGATAATCTTACACACTCACTTAACAGAGAGAAAAAGGTTTTGGAAGATATTAACAAACCTGTATTAAGTCGTAAGGTTTATGACCTTATTTCAGACGCTGTAAAAAATGCGTTATATGATGTAAGTTTTTCAGAACAAGATTTTGATTATGAACTATCTATGGAATATGATAATAGAGTAGAAATATCTCACATGTCATTTAACGAACATGATAGTTTAATTGATGATGTTATACGTCATATAGATAACATGTTTAAAGTAGAAGAAGAAGAAGAAGAAGTAGAATTAGTAGAATCAAAGTTAGATTATGAATCTTAATTACGAAGATTGGTATAAATCTACATATCAACATTGTGACGACCCTACAGAACACGATGAAGTAAAAGAATACACAGAAGATAATGTAGAATTAAATATGTGTTTAGATTATTTAGACGAACACAATATGTTAGAAGATTTTTTAATATGGGTAAATAAAAATTATGAATATGAAAACGACTGAACAAATTTTAAATGAATGTAATCTCAATTGGAATGTGGTTAAAAAACCACTTATATACGCTGGTGAGTGTACTCCAGAAGCTAATAATGGTTTGCATAAAACTGATTATTATGGTATTGTACGTGAAGATACTGGTGAAGTATTTACTACAGTAAAAGAAGGTTATACACCTACACAAAACAGTACTATTATAGAAACTATGCAAAATATAGCTGGTAATAATGACTTAATAATTACTAAAGCTATGTCTATTAATGGTGGTAGAAAAATACTTGTACAAATGCAAAAACCAAACAACAATGTAACTATTGCTAATCAAGATACGAAACAATATGTATACGCAATTAATTCACATGACGGTACATCAGCACTTAAATTTGGATTTATGAATACTGTAATATTTTGTCAAAATCAGTATAGTTGGTTAAATAGCAATGGTCTTAAAGGTTATGTACACAAACAATCTATACAAGATAAAGTAAAAGATTTACCTACAATATTAAATTTTGACGGACAAGAAGAACGTATTGCAAAACTACATGAAATGAGTTTTAATCCTGTAACCGCTAAAGACATTATTGGACTTATTGATTATCTAACTGGTATGGATTCTACACAATATGGTTGGGCTGATAACTACACTACAAGAAAAATGAACATCAGAGACCATTTACATATGTGTATATCTAGAGAAACAGATAGACTAGGTAGAAACAAATGGGGTTTATTTAACGGTGTAACTATGTATACAACACATTATAAGTCTGTTCCAAATAGAGAAAACGGTAGAGAAGAATCTATATACACAGGTACAGGACAAAAAATGTGTGATAATGCATTTAATTGGTTATCAAAAAATTAACAATGATAAAATTTTCATTAACAAAGTTCAAATATTTTTTAGACACAAGTGGATATGATATAATAGTATACAAAAAACTATTTTTATTTGTGTTTTATAAACATAAATCATTTGAAGAATTAGATGATGCAATAAAATATATTAATCAATAATAATAAGAGAGTATAGTACGAACATAAGTACCGCCCCACTACGTGTAGTTAGAAGACGCTACTATAGAAGGTCCTGATAAAACGGATGCACTTATTGAAGGAAGACTAGTTAGTACTTTACTGCAAATATGGTGAGCAGTTTAGGATAAGTGTGAATCAACGGCAAGTCTATACTCTCTTTATTATAAATATAAATTGTGAATTATGACTAAAGATATAAATTTTTATATAGAATGTTTGAAAAGAGAATTAAATAAACCTTTAAACAAACAAGACTTTATGTATATGAGACATTTAGATAAAATTATTAATAAACTTAAATATGACAAAATTAGTAGATACACCAAAAAATCAACATGAAGCTGTCTTATGGCATCTTAATGAATATAATCGTATAACATCATGGGAAGCAATAAAAGAATATGGAGCTACAAGATTATCAGCTATCATATATAATTTAAGAAATGATGGATATATAATTGACACAAATATGAAAACTTCTATTAATAGATTTAATAGAAAAGTAAATTATTCAGAATATGTATTAATCGCTAAAGGCGGAAAAGTAAAATTATGACAGGACAAGAAGTTGAAGAATATTTAACAGCAACATACGGGGTGTGTAGACATAACCCTGATTATCTAGCAGAAGCTATAAATCAAACACAACTAGATATAGACTACGAAAATGACTGGGATTTATTTCGTTTATTAGTAGAAAACGAACCTATACCATCTTTACATACACACAGTTATGGTTTTCATACTGCAAACGGTAGAGGTATTATAGAAAAAATTAAAAGTTATTATTATGAATACGAAAATTTAGAAATTTATGGAGAATAATTTTAATGACATGACTAATGCAAAATTAGTAGATTTAATTGTATTAATTGACCAAAAGGTTATTGATATAAAAAACTCTGGTATCGAAAACGATAAATTGACAGAGAAACAAATCGATAAATGGAAAACAATTAGAAAATCAATAATTAAAAGTTATAATGTATTATGGGAACAAGAAGTTTAACAAAAATAATAGAAAAATGTGATGATGGTTCTAAAAAAACTATTACTACCATGTATCGTCAATATGACGGTTATCCTAGTGGACATGGTATAGAATTGGCAGAATGGTTATCAAAATATCATGTTGTAAACGGTATTAGTTTAAATGATACAAGATTGATAGCTAATGGTATGGATTGTTTAGCTGCTCAAATGTTTGCACATTTCAAAGATGGTCCAGGTGGTATATATTGTATGCGTCCTGACGCTAAAGACTATGGTGAAGAATATATTTATGAAATACTAGGTAATGATAGTGAAAATCTATTAATTACAATACGTGATGTATGGAAGAAAAAAATTATATTTAAAGGTTCACCAGAACAATTATTAACTTTATATGAAAATGTAGAAACAAATTAATAATATAAATATTTGGGGGTCTTTGACCCCCTTTTATTTTTTTATAGTATATTTACCGTCCCAAAAACAATTATGGATACAAACAATATAGAACAAATACTATTAGGTAAATTAATACTAGAACCAGAATTATTAGAAAAATATAATTTTCACGTAGATATATTTCAAACTCCACTAAATAAAGAAATATATACAATTATAGATAAGTATAAACAAAATGGTACTACTATTGATATTATTACAATCAGTAAAAAATTAAATCATTTAGATAATTGTACATCGTATTTGTCATCATTATTAGACAAAGGTCATATATATGCCGATGTACAATCATTGATTTTAGAATTAGACGAAATATCTAAAACTAATAAATTATTACATATAGCACAAGATATTGATAATAGTGTATCAAATCATAAAACTACAAGTGCAATAATGTATGAAATACAAAAAAACTTAGAAGGTATAAATGATAACACTACACAAGAGTTATCAAGTCTATCTGATTTGTTAAAAAATACACTTGAAGATATTAATAAACGAATGTCTACAGATGGATTGTTAGGTATAGCTACAGGTTTTGATAAAATAGATAAATTTACAGGGGGATGGCAAGAGTCAGACTTAGTTATTATAGGTGGAGCATCATCTATGGGTAAAACTAGTTTTGCTCTTGCGTTATTATTAAACGCCTGTGTATATTCTAATTGTCCATCTGTAATATTCTCATATGAAATGAGTGGTACACAATTACTTAAACGATTAATATCTATGGAATCAGGTGTAAATAATTCGTATATAATTAATGGTACGTTGGGTAAAGACGAATACTTACATGTCAATCAAGCTATAGCTAAAATAGAAAAGTTACCACTTAATATAGACGAATGTAATATAACTTCATTAAATTATCTTATTAAAAAAACAAAAGAATATGTACGTGTAAAAAATGTTAAACTTGTGTTAGTAGATTATTTACAACTGGTATCATACTCTAATAAAAACTCTACAAGAGAACAAGAAGTTAGTAAAGTTGCAAGAACTCTAAAGAATCTAGCAAAAGAACTTAATATTACAATCATAGCATTATCACAGTTAAATCGTGGTGTTGGTATGCGTGCAATGGGTAAACCTACATTATCAGATTTACGTGAATCTGGTGAAATAGAACAAGCATCTGACGTTGTTATACTAATACATAGACCTGAGTACTACGGAATAGAACATGACGACAAAGGAGAATCAACTAAAGGTATGGCTAATATAATATTTGCTAAAGGTAGAAATATAGGTGTTGGTGAAATACCACTTAGATTTAATAGTAGTTTAACTAAATTTGAAAATCTATGAAAATACAAACTAAAATTATTCTTGCATTTGCATTATTAATGGTGTTTATATATATATCATATACATTAATTTTATACACAGCTATTGGACTTATATTTATATATGGGTGTCAACATTTTGTCAATAAAGTTATGAAATATATAAAATAAATGATATATTTGCGGACTCAATCACTTAAATAAATAAGTGTATAATATGAGAACTACTAAGTTTAAACAAATTATTAATGAAATATCACACGATTTAGGTGTAGAAAAACAACTGGTAAGAGATGTACTTATACTACTCTTTAAAGAAATTGCAATAACACTTATCCTAAAGGGTAAGCCAGTGTTGATAAGAAGATTCGTAAAACTTGTAATTGCATTACGTGGATTACGAAAAATCAAAGATGATATAAACAATGTGAAAACTAATGAAGATGAATCTAAATGAACTAAGAAAAGAACTACCATATAAATGGAGAGTACAATCTGCAAAATATGGTAAAGCTACATGTGTCGCTTACATAGA
>MDSZ01078164.1_pt1 | contig 19634 bp, 17 predicted proteins | sample 811201 | NCBI WGS metagenome assembly MDSZ01 (sample SAMN05326647, study PRJNA326480) | marine metagenome | isolation source: seawater | place: Indian Ocean: North | collected 2010 | reverse complement strand
TAAACTTAAATCATCGGAAATTGTTAAGTCTTTGCTAATAAAAACATTACCACTAATATCAAGCATATTTGTTCCATTTTCTACGCCAATTGAAACACGACCTTGTGGAACTTCAAGGTATTTAATATTAATTAAATTTTGTGTATGCTCAATTTCATAATTACTCACTGATTGTGATTTTCCAACAGATAATTCAGTTCCCAAACCATTTAAATGAACAGACGAACCAAGTTTATCATTTGCCGATGCTCCTGTTAGGCTTGTTTTTAAATTCCAAGAATTATCAGTTACATTGTATTCGTGAACATATGCTTTTCCTTTTGCAGATTCTACATTAGGTGCTCCAACAACCATTATATCACCAGATGCATTCATAGATATAGCACTACCAAATTCATCATTGGAACTGGAACCTTCCATGTCGTTTCCTTTTTTGGTCCAAGAATCATTAATATTTTGATATACACTAATCTTTCCAGCACTTGAATTAGCGGCAGGAGCACCAATAGCCACAAAATCACCGCTTCCATCCATTATTACTGTTGTGCCAGCATGGTCACCTGTAGTAGAGCCATCAATATTAGAACCAATTTGATTCCAAGAGTTGTCATTTGTATCGTATTTTAAAACTTTAGTTGTTCCAGTAGCTGAATTGGTTTGTGGGTAGCCAATAGTAATCATATTACCTTCATCGTTAATAGCAACATCTCCACCTGAAATATCTTTTAAAACAGCACTTTCTATTTTATTTCCTAAGTAATTCCAAGAGGTATCAGAAGCACTGTATTCATAGGATTGCACAAAGCCGTTAATTGATAAATCCTGAAAGTGTTGTTCACTCAAGATAGTTAATTTATCACCAGTTTTGTTAAGTTTAGGTTTGGTAGAGGCTGATGATGTATTTACACGAAAAGTTGTAATGATGCTTTTAGGTCCTTCATAAATATACGCTATTCCACTTGCACTCTGTGTTCCTGAATCAGTAGTCGCGTCTCCATAATAAGCACCGACTATAATGTAATCACCGCTTATCGCCACCGAATTGCCGAAAAAGTCAGCGGCAGCAGCATCACTTGCTATGATTATCTTTTTTTCTTCCCATACTCCATTACTATTTCGTTCAAAAACATACACTGCTCCTGAATCATTTCCATTTTCTGAGTCTGCGCCACGAGAACCGACAATAGCATAATTTCCACTAATTGCTACTGCGCGCTTATCTTGCAGCCCACCAAAGTAATAACTGTTACCAGCATCACTTGCTTTGATCATTTGAGTTTCATAGTAATATGATTGACCAGAAACAGCAATTCCCCAATTACCATTTGTGTCACGTTCAAAAATAAACGCTGCTCCCGAATTAGGTTCAGTCGTGTCTTCATTAGCAGTACCGACAATAGCGTAATCGCCGCAAATCGCCACAGCTGTGCCGAAATATTCAGCAGTAGAACTGCTTGGTTTGAGAAAAGCAACTTCATTCCACGTTCCATTTGTATCACGTTCATAAATAAACGCTGCTCCTAAATTTTCACTGATTGTGTTTTCAGAAAATGAGCCGACAATAGCGTAATTGCCACTTATGTCCACCGACCAGCCGAACCAATCGCTGCTAACAGGATTAGTCGAAGCAAGTATTTGAACTTCATTGTAATTACCATTTGTATCACGTTCAAAAATATACGCTGCTCCCGAGGATGTGATAGACGTGCTCGCGTCTCTATTTAATGATCCAATAATAGCATATGTTCCGTCCATAGCAGCAGACCAGCCAAAATTGGCACCACTACCAGCATCACTTGCTTTTAATATTTGATTTTCATTGTAATATGATTGACCAGAAACAGCAGTTCCCCAATTACCATTTGTATCACGTTCAAATACATACACTGCTCCTGAATCACTTACAGTTGTGTCTTCCTGATAAGAACCGACAATAGCATAATTTCCACTTATGGCCACCGAATAGCCGAAAAGGTCATATTGTGAAGGATTGCTTGCTCTGAGAATAGCAACTTCAGTCCATGTTCCATTTGTATCACGTTCATAAATATACACTGCTCCAGATAAAATACTATCTGTGTCTACACCCCGAGCACCGACGATAGCGTAATTGCCGTCAATTGCCAAAGCATCTCGGGTAAACCAGTCCTTCGCTAAAGCATTACTTGCTTGGAGTATAGTTTCGTTAGATGTTGTCAAATTTTCCCACATTACAGGACCAGAAGATACCGTAGATATTGTAGTTCCATAATTTGGTGTTGTTCCCTCAGTCGTAAATATATTTCCAGAACTTACGTTATTCTTTATTGTATTACCATACAAACTCCAACTTCCTGAAGCATATTTATAAACCAGTGTATTATGTGATAAATCTTTTGTTCCAACGGCTAAAATAGTTCCATCACCATTAAGGTCTATAGAATGTCCAAATTCTTCATTATCTTTTGTTCCATTCAAGTCACTCCCGAGTTGCAGCCAACTATTGTTATTTTTTTGGTAAACTCTAACAATTCCCCGATTGGTTCCAGAACCTGCTGTGCTTTTTGAAGCTCCTAAAGCAATTATACTACCATTGTAATTTTTTGTTATAGAATAACCATATTGTGTTTGAGCACTCAACTCAGAACCAAATAGAGTTAATGTTGCATTATCAGATAATTCGATAAAATTTGAAGAATTATCTGAACTCACTATTACTGAAGTATCAGGAATAGTTGCTGCAAATGTAGTCTTTTGATTCAAACTTACATCGCCTGTAATGATAATTGTATCAGTGTTTTTATTTCTTGTCCTAATAACACCTCCACTTACGTCTAAAAAACCTTCAACTTTTGTTGAAATAAGACAATTACTGTTGTTTGAATTATCTAACCAGTTTTGAGAATTACTATTCATATTTATAGTATTTGTTGAGGAATTATTTGCTGCAATATTTCTGTATGTATCTGCTTTTGTATAATCAACTACATATCCCATATCATCAAGATATCCAATTGTAATCTTACTTAATGGTGCATTTGTAGGGCTTGTGTCTAACCAACCTGTCATTAATTCTGTATCTAAACCAGGATGAAAAACACCATTTATATATCTATTATCAGCAGAGATACTACCTTCTGAACCTTCTTCAGGATGCACATTAATTGTTCCAGAAGAACCATTATCCTCAAAAGGTATTCCAACAAAACTATTATAACTAAAATCTTGAAAATAGTTCCTATATTCTTGTAATGCCTTGGCTCCAGTATAATAGTATTTTGTTTCACTGTTTTCTGTATAACTTATTTTTGGGAAATCAGTAATACTCCAAAGAGAACCTATACCTAAAATATGCCCTAATTCATGTAAGAAAACATGATAATATGAAGTATTACCATCAGTATGAGTAGTTGTTTTTAAAGATGGTAAATACCCATCACTCATAGTAATAGTTCCACTCGCTGGAAAAACGTTTCCATATGTTTGAGAATCAAAATAATAGATTGTATTAATGCTTGCTCCACCAAGTATTCCAGCACCTAAAGTGTCTATATTAACAGTTACTGATATTGTATAACTTGAAAACCTACTATTTTTTTCTACTATATCATCCCAACGATTAAATGCAGCAGCAATAATTGTATAATCTTCATTTGTTATAGTATACGAATTTGAATTATTGTTAACAGTATAACTAAACAAATTATTATTTGAATAATAAGTAGTCATTGTATATTATTTAAATACAAAAATTTTATGTAAATAATATAAAAAGTAACCATTGATAATTGTAATGGATAAAATAGAAAACCTGAACAAACTGAAAAATACCATTGAGTCTATGGAAAAACACCACCAAATAGAAATTTTAAAGATTTTATCTAAAAATTTATGCAAAATAAATGAAAATAAAAGTGGCGTTTATGTTAACATGACTTTTTTAGATGACCATATATTAAAAGAAATGAATGATTACTTAACATATGTTAAAGAACAAGAAGAAAATTTAATCACTACAGAATATCAAAAAGAAGAATTTAAAAACTCATATTTTAATCAAAAAGATAATAAAGATATTTCCACTATAACATATAGCATAGTAAATTCATAATGACATCTTATATTCAAAAAATATTATTTGAACCTTTTGACTTTGGAAAATTAAATCCGTTTCCAGATTTATATGATTTCATGTTTACAAAGAAATTTAGAAATGAACATAAAATTATTAAAAATGTTATAACCGATACAGTAATGGTTGAAAACAAGAATGTTGTGCATATTGAAGAAAGAAATAAAGAATCCGAATTTATATTACCTACACAAGAGAATACGTTGTTTTGGTGTGTGTATATATGCAAACATGGAAATGAGGAATACGAACAGATAAAGAATAATTATGGAACAAAACAATTGGAGATTCAAGAAAAAGTATCAAAATATTTAAAAGAAAACATTTATTTATTTAAAAATACAAATACGAGAATTACAAAAGCATGTAGCCAAGAGATAATGTCGGATTTGTTGATAAATTTTAAGAAAACAGGTATTTATACGTTGTATGGTTTGATTTTATACTATAACTTTAATATTATATTACTTGATAAATCTGAAACCTTTTTTTTAGAATTAAAGGTCCATGATGTTGATAATAAAAATCCATATTATTTGATTAAAAAAGAAGATAATTTATATAAAGTAAAAGAAGATTGTTTAAGTGAAGAAGAATATAAGAAGATAATAGACGAAAAAGTAAGTTTATATAATTACGATAAACCATTAAAGCCAATATCAAATTATAAAGTAGATGAATTACATGAAATAGCAAATAAAGTAGATTCTAATATTATTTCTTCAAAAATAAACAAAACTGAATTGTATAACGAATTGAAGAAAAAGTTAAGTTGGAACTAAAAATTGATATTAAAATGTAATAAAAATAATATATTAAGTATCTATATAATATATTATGGAAAAGGTTGTTGAGAAAAGTCAAATGAAACCAGAAAAAACAACTCAAGAGAGAAAAGTAGAGTTTGACAACATCATTAAACTTTATTTAGATAGTAATCCAATATTGAAAAAAGGTAATGTAAACAATGAATTAGAAATTAGATTTGGCACAAACCGACAAGTAAAAAAACCTATTACAAAAATAGAATATGATAATGTAGTTCAGCAGCTTTATTCAAATGGGTTTAAAAGTGAGAATGTGAACGGAAATCAATTATTAAGAATTCAGTGTGAATACGTGGATAAAGAGGGTAGAAAAAAAATGTCAAACGTTAGGGCTGAAATTACTGGCACGACGATGATACAAGAATATTGTAAAACGAATAGTATTCAAAAATTAATTAATATGCCATCTACTCCTTTTAATATGATTAAGTTTACTGAAAAGAAATCCGCTTATCAAACCAATGGAGATAGAATTGAGAAGGTGGATATGCCTGATTTTAATTTTCGCGTTTCTTTTCAAACAGAAAAAGATTTTCATACACATAGTCCTTTGGCGCGTCAAATTATATCAAAATGGGATGACTCTTTAAAAATTTTTAGAAGTTTAAATAGAGTCCGATTTTATCATGAAGAATTACCTATTTTCGTTGATCTTAGTATTGTAAAAAGCTCTAAAAAAACTAAGAATAAAGTGTCTATTCCAAAATATACGATTCAAGAAGCAGAAGTATTTGAAGGTGTAGAAGAATATGAGATTGAAATAGAGGTGGATAATACAAAAGTATCAACTGGCACACAATATGAAAATCCTAAAGATTTAGCTAATCTTCTTCGTAAATCAATTCGTATGATTATGTGTGGTATACAACAAACCAATTTTCCAATATCTTATAAAGAAAAAAGTATAATATTAAATAATTATGTAGATTTATTCCGCGATAAAGAGAATAAAAGGGAAATTAGTTCTCGTGATTTTATTGGTCCCAGTTCTTACACCTTAGAATTAGAAAATGTTGTTCCCATTAATAAAGATAGCAATGTCCCTAATATCCGAGAAAATTATACAGTAACCGATAAAGCAGATGGTGATAGAAAATTAATGTATATTTCCGATGATGGTAAAATTTATTTAATTGACACAAATATGAATGTAACTTTTACAGGAGCAAAAACAAGTGAGAAAACTACATTTGAAACATTAATTGATGGTGAACATATAAAACATGATAAAAACGGTAAATTTTTAAACTTATACGCAGCTTTTGATATATATTTTATTCAATCTAAATCTGTAAGAGAATTAGAATTCATAAATAATACGGAAATAATTGATGAAAAAAAAGAATTCAGATTACATAAATTAAAAAAAATAATTGATGATTTGAAAATTTATTCTATTCTTGACAAATCTAATTCCGGTGAAGTTAAAAAAAATGAAAATTCTAAAACGTTGCCTATTTATATTAAATGTAAAGAATTTTTAGTTCAAACTGACAGTTATAGTATATTTAATGGTTGTTCTAAAATTTTATCAAATGTTAAAGATGGTGTTTATGAATACAACACCGATGGTTTAATTTTTACACCAAGTAATTTAGCTGTAGGTGCAAACAAACCAGGAGATTTACCAGGACCCCTTTTTAAAATTGCATGGGAAAATTCTTTTAAATGGAAACCTCCTGAGTTTAATACCATAGACTTTTTAGTTTCTATCAAAAAAGATAATACTGGAAAAGATGAAGTGCATAGTGTTTTTCAAACAGGAAAGAATACACAAGGTTACCAAAATGTATTACAATACAAAACACTTATATTAAGATGTGGTTTTAATGAAAAAAAACATGGATTTATTAACCCCTTTAATGACATAATAAATGATAACATACCCAGCACAAACGATATTGATGAAACTAAAAACAATATGCCTGTAGCTTTTCAACCAACGAATCCATTTGACGAAAATGCCAAATTTTGTAATATGTATTTAAAAGAAGATGGTTCTAAAAGCTTTTTACAAACAGAAGAGGGAGAATATTTTGAGGAAAACATGATTGTTGAATTTAAATATGAAATGAATAACGAACCCAAATGGAGATGGAAACCGTTAAGAGTAAGATATGATAAAACAGCCGATTTAAGGAAAGGAGAAAAGAATTTTGGTAATGCATATCATGTAGCCAACAGTAATTGGCACTCTATTCATAATCCAGTAACCGAAGAAATGATTACAACCGATGTAGGCATTCCAGAATTTACTGGAAATGAAGATATTTACTATAACAATACGAGTTTGGATACAAACACACAAGCATTAAGAGATTTTCACAATAGATTTGTTAAATCAAAACTTATTTTGGGTGTTTCCAACAGAGGAAATACATTAATTGATTATGCGGTTGGAAAAGCAGGCGATTTACCAAAATGGATTCGTTCTAAATTGAAATTTGTTTTTGGTATTGATTTATCCAAGGATAATATTATGAATCAATTAGATGGTGCATGTGCAAGATATTTGAAATCAGGTAGAAAATACGAGAATTTACCAAATGGATTATTTGTGCATGGAAATAGTGGTAAAAACATAAGAAATGGCGATGCTTATTTCACTGAAAAGGATAAACAAATATCTAAGGCTGTTTTTGGGTCCGGCACTAAAGATGCAACCATATTAGGAAAGGGTGTCTATAAAAATTATGGAGTTGCTGAAAGTGGATTTCAAATAAGTTCTTGTCAATTCGCATTACATTATTTCTTTGAAAACGAACAAACCTTACATTCGTTTTTAAGAAATTTAACAGAATGCACAAAAGTAAATGGATATTTCATTGGAACTTGTTATGATGGTAAATTTATATTTGATTTATTAAAAGACAAAAAGAAAGGAGAAAGTATGACCATATTTAAAGATGATTATAAAATGTATGAATTAACCAAACAATACGACCATTCAAGCTTTCCTGACGACGAACTTAGTTTAAGTTATGGCATTGATGTATTCCAAGAAACAATTAATAAAGTTTTTAGAGAGTATTTAATTAATTTTGATTATTTAACAAGAATTATGGAAGATTATGGTTTTGTTCCAATTACAAAAGAAGAAGCAACACAAATGAAATTGCCAAATCCGGTTGGTTTATTTTCAGAATTATTTACAGCTATGGAAAATGAAATAAAAATGAAACCTGACAAAGAAGCAGATTATGGTATTGCAAGCCAAATGTCTGTTGAAGAAAAAAAGATTTCTTTTATGAATAAATATTTTGTATTTAAAAAGGTGAGAAACGTTGATGCAAAGAAAATGGAAATTATTATACAAAAACAGAGTCAGGTAGATGACTCAAGTGATATAATAGAAAAGGATGTTATATCTTTAGAAAAAACGGTTGATGATATTTCTTCTACAGAAGATCTAATTATTAAACCAACAAGAACAATAAAAATTCAAACATTAAAAAAATAAACATATTTTATATAGAATGGATTTGTATACTTTTTGTTTATATATACTTTATTTGATTATTGGTATTGTTAGTGGTATATCAATGGGAGTTGTTGGTATGGGAGCTGGTATTTTAACGATTCCTTTTTTAATTTACACTGGTTTAGAACTAAAACAGGCTGTAGCCATTGCATTAATAATTCAATTATTACCTCAAAGTTTACCAGGCGTTTATTCTTTTTATAAAAAAGGTTATATTAATTATAGTATTTTATTTATTTCTCTTCTCGTATTAATTGGTTCTCTTGTTGGAATTCAGATAGGTGTTTATTTAAGCACAAATGATATTATCAATAAAAAGGAAACTTACAGGATTTTGTCTTATTTCTTAATATTGTCTGGCTTGTATATTTATTATAAACATACGATTGTTACAAAAGATGATGATATGTTTGAAACAATATAAATGTGAAATATATAATGTTGAACAAATTATCCAATGATTTAAAAATGATTATTTATTCTTATTTGAATTTTAAATTTATATGTGAATTTGAAAAAGATAGAGATTTGTTAGAATTTATAATAAATATTCAAAATCCTTCAAAGTCAAAGGAAACACTTTTCAACAATTTTATTTTAAATAAATGTTATAAATGTTTTGAACCGTTAAAAGAAAATTATATTATTAGTTTATGCTATTATTGTCAATACAATATTAATGAAGATAAAGTATATTCTTCTTTTTGCACAAAATGTGTTGAATTAAATAAAACCAGAACAGTAAAAGTTAGTAATTGTAAAATATGTGATAGCTTGACAGTATATATTGGAATAGAACCATATTCGTGATTAAATAATTTTGATCATGAATAATAAATGATATAGAAATAATAGTATTTATAATATATCAATGAGTTATTATTTATTACCAAAAACTAATATATTAACATATAAATTTTTAGAATGCATAGAGACACAGTCATTAGCAGAACCTTGTGTTTCTTTTTCTCTTGCAAATTATTTGTATGAAATTAAAAAGAAAATAGAAGAAAAAGGTATAGAATGGGATACATATAAAAAATATACAAATCCATATGAATATATACACGGAAATGTTCCATACAAGAAAAAGAGTATATCTAAGTATAAACCATTATCAAGATCTTATTTTAAAATGTTAGAAATATTAAAAACATTTGAGTTTTCATTTGAACATCAAATTAACACCTTCCATTTGGCAGAAGGACCAGGTGGTTTTATAGAAGCAATAGCCAACTATAGACAAAATAATCAAGATTATTATATAGGTATTTCTTTACTTGATGATAAAAATGACCCTAATATTCCATCTTGGAAAAAAAGCGAACAATTTTTAAAGCAAAATACAAATGTTTTCATTGAAACTGGTAAAGATAAAACAGGTGATATATTATCATTAAATAATTTTTTATATTGCAAAGATAAATATGCTTCCTCAATGGATTTTATAACTGCTGATGGCGGTTTTGATTTTTCAACGAATTTTAATAAACAAGAGGTGAATGTAAATAAGTTGTTATTTGCACAGGTTGTATATGCAATCGTTCTACAGAAAAAGAATGGTTCATTTGTTTTAAAAATATTTGATTGTTTTATGCAACACACAGTGGATATTATTTATTTGCTTTCTTCTTTTTATCAAAAAGTCTATATTATGAAACCACACAGTAGTAGGTATGCAAATTCTGAGAAATATTTGATATGTAAAAATTTTATGTATAGTTCTTGTGAAAACTTTTTTCCTTATTTATTAAATGCATTTACAAAGATGATAACAGTTGAATCAGAAAATATACATAGGTTTATTAATGCTCCTATATCTAATTATTTTATAACCAAATTAGAAGAGTTTAATGCTATTTTTGGTCAACAGCAAATTGAAAATATTTATTATACTATCTCTCTTATTGATTCTAAAAATTCTCAAGAAAAAATAGATAATTTAATTAAATCACATATTAACAAATGTATTCAATGGTGTAACAAATATGACGTTCCATATAATACAATTTCAACCGTTAATGAAAACGTTTTCATAAGTATTTAGAAGAAACTTTTTTTTGCGTTCATTTTATTTTATAATTGTACTTTATAGAATGAAAACAGCCAAATACACCAAAAATCTTTGTCACAAAAAAAGTGTCAAAAAACCTAACAAATGCAAAAAGGTAAAAGGATGTAAAGTCGCCTCTGGCAAGAGACGTTCATTTTGTCGTAAAGCCAAGAATAAGACACAAAAGAAGAAATAAGTAAAAGTTGGAAATTATTATTTTCATAATAAAAGCTAATTACTGCTTTTATTATGACCATGTTTGAAAATATAAATGTTTTCTATTAGATTTGATTTTTAATGGATGTTACATTACATTTTTTCATTTCATCTGTATATTTACTAAAAGTGGGTGTTCTTTTTAAGGGGAACCCTAATTTATCTTTTACTGTATATCCACCCAAAGGAACACCATAAGCTAATGCATTACCAACAGATTGTCCTAATCCATTTCTATATAATACCGCAGAATTCGTAATGGAATTATATTTCTTTCTTAATGTTAAATCACTTGCAGTAACAGCACCTTGTTTTGCAAATTGATGATTACTTGGTTTGTAAAAAACATCTTTTTTACAGGTTTCAGTTCCATTGGTAGTATATGTATTACTAAATGCCCCACTTGTTCCTGGAGTTGAAGTTACATCACCAGTTTGAATATAATTATATTGATTTTTATCAAAACTTATGCTTCGGCTTTCTAAATATTGTTTGGTATTTGTATAATAATTTTGTAAAGGTTGATTTAATTTATTTGTTTTTCTTATCATACCACTACTTCTTACTCTACTTTTTGCTTTTTGTTCAGGAGATAAAATAACACTACAGTTTTCAAAAGTATCACATGAATCATTTGGTAAATTGTTATCAACTGTATTTACTAAACCATTTTTTGTTTGTGCTGTGCTGTTTATAATTGTTCCATTTGGTTGATTTATAATTTCTATTTTTGTTGATGTTCGTGCGTTGCAATTTGGAACATCAGTTGTTGCTATTTCTCTACGATATATTTTCAATGGATTCGCCTTAAATTTATGTCTATCTCCACTAATAGTATAGTTTTTCAAATCGTTTTTACGTATTGTTGAATGTATTTGGTCAAAAGTTTGACCTTTCCACTGAACAATAGGAATTTTATTCATTTGAACTATTGCTGCCATATTATACTATATATATAGAAAGCAAATTTATATAATAATAATTTATTCTATAAAACAAAATAAATAGTACTTCACTAATAATATATCATGAATTTTGCTATTCAACTTAAACAATTTGATGTAAAACAGATTTCCTTTTTGGATTCTAAAAAAAATATGTTAATGGATGGATATTTTACAAAAATAAATTATTTGAATAGATATTTTACAATGAATGGATTGTTTTTCTATATACCAATTAAAATTAAATATATGTTAAAAGAGAGATCAAGTGTTAAATTTGACCCATATTTACCTGAAAATCATTTATCTATACAAAAGTTTTCAGCAATTGAAAATGAAATTTTAGATTTTTATATTATGAATAAACAGACTGAACTTAACAAACAACTTTTATTTGCTAAACAGTTATTTAATGGGGTTCTAAAATTAAATATTGATAACTCCATTCAAGAAATCAATGATGAACAATTTGTCGTTAAAATATCTGGTGTATGGGAAGCAAATAAAGAAATAGGAATTACTTATAAACTTTTTAAAGGAGAACAAATATTTAACTTTTAGTATTTACCATTTGCATTGTTGCTTGTCTTCTTGACCGTTTAAATGGTGCTAATCCATTTTTTAAATGGTATTTTATATCTAATTCTTTTTTGTGTATATGAGGCACATTAAACTTTATAATATTCACAAAACCAGTATCTTCTTCATAATTATATTTTAAATCCGTAATGGTATGATGTCCATCATTGATATTTGCGGCATATTTATCAAATTCAAATTTATTTATTGTTTTTAATCCAGAATCCAGTTTATGAAGTATATTTGGGTCTTTTCCTTCAAAAAAAGTCGTTCTATCTATTTTTAGATTTTTTTTCATTACACGCATGTTTAATCTATTGTCTTCATATCCCCATGTCCATAAATTAGGAAATCCATAAGTAGATTCAAAATCTTTTCCGGTTATTGAAAAAATACCACCTAAAGCATGATAAAAACCATAAAAATGTTTTACTGTTCCTTGTTTTGTGTAATAATTCAATAAACCTTTTCTTGATGGTATTGTGTCTAAATCATTAAAAACTAAAGTAATATTTTCATAATCTTTTGGATATTTATTTTTTACAAATAAAAATCCTATATTTTTCATTGCTCCTCTATTAAACGATCTTTCATCACATTGATGGATAAATAATATTTTGTAGCTTTCTTTATCATAATCTTCTAAAATATTCTGCATCTCTGAAACAAAGGAATTATATTCATCTATTCTATCTCTATAAGGAACAATAAATACAAGTTTTGGAACTACTTTGGAATCCATTATTAATATATGTATAAATTATAAGTATACATATATTCAACATTTGAAACGATGGGAAATTGCTTTTCGGCTGAAAAAAAATTATATTGTCAAATTTGTTTTGGACCTTTTTTGCATAGGTCTTGTTTAAAATGTGAAACATGTAACATAAATTTTCACTATTCTTGTCTCTATAAAAATATTAATACCTTAGATAAATGCCTTTTTTGTAAAAGACCTATTAAAACAAGATATTTAGAGATGAATAATAACCGATATTAACAAATTATATTGTATTTTTTAATAATTGCTGTTGGTAACAATTGACTCTTGATTGTTTCCAATTTTTTAAAACATTTATTAATTGTCACCTCACTCACATTTGATATTATTTTTATATCTTGTTTGCTTATTTCTAAATTACAACTATAAGAAACAAAACAAATTATTCCTGATGCAATTGCATGTGGTATATTATCTGTAATTAAATTATTCTGTTCAACCTTTTTTGAAATAAACTTACATAGCATTGTCAAATCTTTTGATATGTTTAATTTACTACAGTATCTTTCTATAAATGAACTTGGTAATGTGATACACAATTCTGATTGATTTAATGGATTTATATTTCTCTCTATATTGTGCAATATATTTACTGCCATAGTGCATCCATTTGTTGCACTGGCCTTATCCAAATTAAATATTTCTGCTATTTCATGAGCTGTTCTTGGACAACCATTCGATCTACAAGAAATGTAAATAGATGCAGCTTTAATACCATCTCTATTTAATCCTCTTAACATCTTTTGTTCAGATATGTCTTTATGAATGGCCATGGCATCATCTATAAATATTTTCGGAATTCCTGCATTTTGTGCCATTGTTGTAATAAACTGGAATTCATCATATAATGATTTTTCTTTATGAGGCATAGATTGCCATTCTAACCATTTTCTAATTTTTTTCATTTCATATGTGCTTTTATTACTACATAGCACTTTACAACCAAATGAAGATTGCACAAGCAATGGATTTATTGGATTACCGCATCTTGATGGATCATTTGCATTTCTATCTTCAGCACCGTAATATCTCCACTCTGGCGAATAATCCAAAATATCTTTATAAATAATTCCGCATTTTGCATTTGTGCAAGTAGGGAAACCATCTTCCATTATTGTTAAATAAGAATTACATGATTGACACAAATTGTCTTCTTTAGGAGTAGAATATACACATTCTATTTTTTGCTCTTTGTTTAACAAATCATTCTTATCCTGTTCAAAAATGTTCCATAAATTCTTTTTATTTATTTTTTTTTCCTGTTGTTTGATTTTTAAAGTTTTCTTATTATTTTCACAGCCAACAGAACCTTTCCTTTTCGGTATGGATTTCTCAACTTTTTCGCTAAATATTTCTTCTTTTGGTTTATTTACTTTTATGAAAAATTTAATATCTGATTTTATCATTTTTTTTTAATTTGTTAAAACGTGTATATTCTTATCAATTTTTTTATGTCTATATATCAAACGAATAGTAATAAAAATGAGTAATGAAATGAGTGAAGAAGACAAAAAAAGGGCTGCAGAAATGGCACAACAATATGGTATGGCTCCACCACCATCAGACGGAGGTTCACAAGGTGGACTTGTGTTAGAAGCAAAATCAGAAGATTCTTTACAATTAATTGATATGCGAAAACAATTAAATGGTATTCCAGACGCATTATGGATTGAATCTGCAACTAATACTCTTGAAAAAGTATGTGCTTATTTAAAATTTGGAGTTGATGATAATTGCACAATGGAGACTGGATATGGTAACGGTGTTCCTGAAAAACCAAAAAATATGTTGACAAGAACAATTATGAATAAACTTTTGATACCACTTTTTAACACAAGTATAAAAAAAGAAGAACTTATTAGAAAATTTACAGAATATGATGAAATTGAAGAAGAAGTTGACAATCCTTTGGAAGAATCAGGTGATGGAAGCAATTGTAAGTGTGAAAAGAAAGGAGAAAAAGAACAAGAAGAAGGCGATGATGTTAGTAATAGTAGTTCATCACAAACAAATAATCCAATGAATAATAATAATCAAGGCAATGATCAAGATGATATCAAAGGCGATACACAAGCGAATAGTGATATTACAGAACCTTTATCTGTTGCTTTATCTTTACAAAATGCCCAAAATAACAAAATGGTAGGTGGAGGTATGTTTGGAAAAGATTATGGATGTGGAAATACACCCAGCGCTTTAAATTCGGTGTCTCGTAATGTTTTTGAAAACTTACCACCAGTAAAAGTCTGGAGCGGAATGTTTAAAGACGCAACTGGTATGGATCTTAAACAAACAAAAACATATAAGGGACATGTTGACCATGCTGCAACTTTCTTTACAAGAAATTTTATAAGATTTCAAACATTAGATCCCGGTTTAGTTACAAAAATACTAACAGAAGAAAGGGAATATTTAAAAAGTATTGCATTATGCTTGGCACAAGATTTTGGTATTAGTGAACAAGAAATTAAAGCAAAAATGGTTGCAAAAGGTTTAAAAATGGGTGGAGCACCTACTGAACCAGCAGGAAAAGACTTTGTTTTGAATATGATTGTAAATTTAAATAAAAAACCAGAAGACATTGCAAATGAATTTGTGCCAATAAATGCATTGAAAGAACAAGTGGATGAAGTTAAAAAAGCTGTAAGTGATATACCTGGGGCTGAAGCAGTCCTAGGAACAGCAGCACCTGATTCAACAAGTTCAGCGGGTCCATCAAGTGCTCCTGGTCCTATGAGTGCTATGAGTGCAATAAGTGAATCAAATATAACTGATTCCACAGATGCACCCAGCAGCTCTACACCAAGTATGCCTCCTCCAACAACAAGTGGAGATCCAGCATCAGGAGTGTTTAAAAGCGAAGATGGTTTATCAAATATGGATGCACTCTCTATTCTAAACTATTGGGAAGATAAAGTTAAAACTTGTATTACTTGTAACAAAAGTTGTCATGATAAAATAGAACAATTTGCAATTCAAATGATGGAAATTTCTATGAAAGAAATTTTAATAAATAAAGAAGATTTTTATGAAAAAGTATTTGATAATCACATAAAATTTGGAACGAAAAAGTTTAATGATGAAAAAATAGATACAAGATTAAAGTATATTGAATTGTTAAAACCAAGTTTAAATGACAAAAATACTGTTAAATTATATTTAATTTTACTTGGAGAATTACATTATTACTACTTTATAAGACAAACATATGAAAAGGAAGATGGATATGGAAACAATTATGCAGATAATGAAGTTAAAAAGTTGTTAGGCAATGTAAATCCTGAATTAATAAATGCAGTTAAAGGAGAATTAGGCACTGAACATACATTTAATGTTGGATTTTATAAAATTTTGAAATTAGATCCACCTGATGCGGTTGGTGGTAAAAACTCTATGAATTTTGATGACTTCTTTTTGGGTATGTTTGGAGGAAATACAAAAAACAAAAAAAATAATAGAAGAACTAAAAAACGAAGACCAATGAAAAATAACTATACCCGTTAATCAAAATTATGTTATTATGAAAATAATATAATTTATTTCCTTTTTAACTTTCTGGTGGTTCTATTTTTCTTACTTACACTTCCAAGTGTAACTTTATCAAACAAAGAATTAAATAATTTGTCATCAATATAGCCTTTTTCAATAATTTGAGGACTAATATGACCACCTATTTTATAATCGATCTCGTCGTCAAAATCTAAAATATATCCAAGAGGAACGCCAAAACAGTTTAATTGTTCATGATTTGGTCCAATTTCAAAATCATTATTTGTTACGTTGTTTTTATCTTTGATTTTATCATTAATAATATCATTTATTAACATGACTGAACAATTTGAATTTTCATTATCAATAAATTTGCATTTTTCAGGATAGGATTTTTCAAAATACATTATATATTAACAATATATAGATTTCTGTATTATTTAATTTGTAAATTCTTTGTATAATTACGTTTTATATCCTGAGATTTTGTTACTTCACGGTTTTCTTTCAAATAATTAATTATATAACTCACTTGGGCTTTATCAGAAATTAGTTCTCCTAAACATTTTTCTACATAGGAATAAGTAAGTGGTGAATATTCTTTTTTTTCATAAAATGATAAAGAACCGTCACTTATTTCTATCTTTGATTGAATTTTATTCATACTTGCATAATCACAAATATTTTTAGTTAGTTGACTTTTGTTCTCTCTCACCTTTTTTAATTTTTCATTAATAATTTTTAATTGACTATCATACATAACCCATGTCCTAATGTTTTCAATTAATTCTTGTTTTGAAACTATAGATTTATCCATTATAATTAATGGATAAATTTAATATTTATTTTTTACCTTTTTTGTTTTTTGCACTTTTACCCTTTGGTTTTTTTGTTTTCTTTGATTTCTTTACGCTTTTCTTTACATCTTCTTTTTTTGCTACTGGTTTATATACTGCTTTTGCATCATGCATTGCATCTTTTAATTTATAACCTTCTTTGTGTTTGTTTTCATCATACACACGTTTTACGGTTTTTGCCCACTCGTTCATTATACATTATCTAAAGATAATATGTTTTACATGCTCTAAAATATTTATCATCTAAATATTTTAAATTACTTAATGTTTCTTGTGTTTCTTACCACCCTTCATTTCAGGGGGAGCTAATCCTGCAGCAGGAACAGGAGCAGCTGTTTTAATTACATTGCTTCCTCCACCTACAGAGTCTTGTTGTCCCATATTTCCATATACACTTACACCATGTGTAGCAGCTCCAGAACCTCCCTTAAACATTTTTTTCATAGTCTTCATAAGATTACGAATAGTAGGTTTCTTTGATGTCTTCTTTTTATAAGACTTCTTTTGGGTCTTTCTCTTTCCTCCCATTTTCTTTGGTGTTTTCATTCCACCGACTTTTTTTGGCATACAACCACTCATTATAAACTATGCATATATATTTTTTACAACGCATATAGTTCCTTTTTGTTTAATAATTGTAATAATAAAAACAAGTTCGCTAAAATAATTAGAATCAAAAGTAAATTATAAAAACAAATAATCCACAAATAAATGTATAGTTCGTTGTATATTGAATCTGTAATAGGTTTTAGAAATAAAAATAATTCTTTTCTTGTTTCATCATTACTTAAAAATTCAAAACAAGATTCCTTTAAATTCTTCATTAATTACTTAATGCAGTTAAAAAAAAACACGTTTTTAAACGACCAAGCTATTGCGTTATAATTAATTTATTCTTTTAGCTTTATTTTTTAATGGAAGAAGCAATTTTTAGCACAAACAGTATTTTTGATTTTTCAAAGTTAGATTTAGCTAAACCACAACAAATCACTGGCGGTAATTATTTTATGAGAATACGAGTAAACAATTCACCTTTATACATTCAACCTCCAAAATGTATTATGAAACAATCTTTCTTAAAATCAGGAAAAAAATACTATTCTGATTTAATGTTCTCCAATGACAATGTTGAATTTCTTGAATGGATGGAAAATTTAGAAACAAAATGCATCTCTAATATTTTTGATAATGGTTCAGAATGGTTTGAAGAAAAAATGGAAATGCATGATATTGAAAATTATTTTACAAGTCCTCTTAAAATATTCAAATCCGGAAAATATTACAATTTAAGAGTTAATGTGGCTTTGAATTTAGGAAAACCATTAATTAAAGTTTACAACGAAAATGAAGAAATTGTGCCTATGGAAGAAATTAAAGAAAAAACAAATGTTATGACTATTTTAGAAATAAAAGGAGTTAAATGTTCTGCAACTTGTTTTCAACTTGAAATTGAAGTTAAACAAATGATGATTGTGCAACCCAATAATATTTTTGAAAAATGCCTTTTTAAACCTAAAACTGCAGAACATACTGTTGAAAATATAAAAAGCATTAATGAGGTTAAAGAACCCTATAAAGAAGAAGATATAAATTTACAAAAACCGATTGAAACATCCATAGAAAATAAAGAAGACCATGAAGTTTTAGTAGAAGATGTAGATGAAAGTGCAAGTGATTCTGTAACAAACGAAGAGGAAATACAACCAACAAATGAGGACTCTAATGAGCACTCTAATGAAGAAACAAACGAAATAAAGTTAATTGAAAATAATTTAGAAGTTGAAAAAGAAGAAACTAAGTTGGAAACTGAAAATAATTCAATTTCTGAAGAACAAAAAGAACAAAACAATAACAACGAAATAAATTTAGCAGAAAAAAAAGAAAATGAAGAACTTGAAGAATTTGAATTTACTTTAGATAAAGTGAGTGATGAAGACACATTTACAATAAAAAATAAGAACAATGTTTATTTTGAGATGTATCGAGAAGCAAAGAAGAAGGCAAGAGTTGCAAGACGTTTAGCACTTTCATCTTATTTAGAAGCAAAACGAATCAAAAATGTATATATGTTAGAAGATACAACAGATAGTGATGAAGAAAGTGATTATGAAAATATAGAAGAAAATGAGGATGAATAATTTTATTTAGACATAATCATGTTGTTATAATTTTTAGGAATTTTAATAAATTAACACAAATAAATTATATCAACCGTTAGTATATAAACAGAATGTTTTCTAAATTATTTAGTGGTATTCTTGCAGGTGCTAAAAAGTTTTTTACAATGGAACGT
>MDSZ01009039.1_pt1 | contig 19636 bp, 19 predicted proteins | sample 811201 | NCBI WGS metagenome assembly MDSZ01 (sample SAMN05326647, study PRJNA326480) | marine metagenome | isolation source: seawater | place: Indian Ocean: North | collected 2010 | reverse complement strand
TTGCATCAAAACAGATAAAACATTTTTTGACCTAACCAAACCGCCATAAAACAGTGCTAAACCTGGTAGAGTCATGAACAAAACTAAGGCCGTCGACGTTAGTATCCATGATGTATCACCAGAATTAAGTTCATCTGCTGAGATATTAAAAGAAATAAGTAATATGAATAGTGTTGAAATAAATACTTTCACAAGTGCTCCTAAAAAATATATATATCTTTTATATGCAATCTTTGTGCCAGATAAACATCTTATATATGCACATCAAAAGGGCAAAAAAAAGAGAAGAGCTATATTTGATAGCTCTTCTCTATATTTAATACTATGACTTAAGTTAATTGGGGGAGCACTATGCAAGCCATATTTATTAAATTACTTAAACTCTGGATAGGCTTCAATACCTATTTCAGAGACATCAAGACCTAAATCTTGTTCTTCATCAGTTGCTCTTATTGGCATAAATGAATTAATTGCTAGTGTTGCTAAATAACTCATCACAAATGTAAATCCAGCAATTGATAAAACACCAATTAATTGTGTAATTAGACTAGCTCCGCCAGTAAATGAAACTGCTAATACACCAAAGATACCAACAACACCATGAGCTGAAATAGCTCCAACGGGATCATCAATTCCTGATTTTTCAAGGTATAAGATTGAAAAGTAAACAATAATTCCACCAATAGCTCCTACAAGAACAGCTAAACCAGCAGATGGACTTAAGGGATCTGCAGTAATTGCTACTAAACCAGCAATCGCTCCATTCATAGCCATTGTCACATCCATTTTTCCTGTCATAACTAAGCTCATAACAAGAGCAGCAACGACTCCACCAGCAGCTGCCATATTTGTATTTAAAAATACCTGACTGACTGCAATAGCGCTTCCTTCACTTGCAACCGCTAATTCAGAACCACCATTGAATCCAAACCATCCCAACCATAAAATCCAAACTCCTAATGCTGCCATTGGAATATTTGATCCAGGCATAGGATTTACAGAGCCATCGTATCCATATTTTCCTTTTCTTGGGCCCAAAACACTTACAACGGCTAATGCTGCTGCTGCTCCGCATAAGTGAACCGTACCAGAACCTGCATAATCAGAGTAACCCATTTGATTTAGGAATCCGCCGCCCCAATTCCAATAACCTTGGATGGGGTAAATAAACCCTGTTAGGATGATTGCAAATAGGAAAAATGGTATCAATTTCATTCTACCAGCAACCGCTCCAGAAACTATAGACATAGCTGTAGCAACAAAAACAACTTGGAAAAAGAAGTCAGCTTGTTGAGAGTAGTCCATACTATAGGGCATACCTATTTCTTCATTAGGCAATCCAGTTGATAATCCCAAAGATGTGCCTATGCTTGGAATAACACCATCCCATAGAGCACCTCCAGGATACATGAGCATAAAACCACATACCAAGTACATAATACATGCAATGGAATATAGCCCTAGATTCTTGGTAACAATTTCGGATACATCTTTCTTTTGAACTAATCCAGCTTCAAGCATGGTAAAACCAGCAGCCATCCACATAACTAATGCACCTGCCATAACAGCATAAAATGTATCTAATGCAAATTTAATTTCTTCCATAATATCTCCTTATTTAAATAGCATCAGATCCGGTCTCACCGGTTCTAATTCTTATAACATCATCAACATTTGATACAAATATTTTTCCATCACCAATTTTTCCAGTATTAGCTGTCTTTATAATGACGTCAGTTACTGTTCCAAGATTTTCATCTTCTACAAGAATATCTAATTTAATTTTTGGTAATGTATCTACAGAATATTCTGCACCTCTGTACATTTCTGTGTGACCTTTTTGTCTTCCATAACCTTTGACTTCAGTAATAGTTAGACCTTCGATACCAGCGTTAACCAGTTCTTCTCTAACTTCTTGAAGTTTGAAAGGTTTGATAATTGCGCTTACTAATTTCATAATTGTTATAAGCTTGCTGAAACAGAAAATACAAGCGCATCTTCATCGCCACCATAACCATCATCAGAAAAGTCATAGTAACCAATACCACAATCATATGTTCCACATGTGAATCCGTAAGAAATAGAGAAATTATCTCCATAATCATCGTATTGACCATAAGAAACTCCTACAGCTCCAATACCATATGACACTTCAGTATAATCAGGAGCTCCGTCCTGACCCATTGCAAATGTTAAACCAAGGTCACCCATGCTTAATCCTAAGACAATTTCTTCAAAGTCTAGATCATCTTCGTTGCCAGGATAGTCAAAAGCTACGTAGCCTAAGTCAACACCAACACTACCCATTTCAAATCCATAACCGAAGTAGTAATCAAACTCAGCTCCATTTCCTTCGCCTGTGCTATCGTTGAAATTTACGTTTGATCCCCATATACCTGCATAAAAACCACCATCAGCTGCATAATCAAATCCGCCTGAAACAGCAATTCCATCAGTTTGAGTCATTCCTCTCCAAATATAGTCAGAGGCAATACTCACATTAGCACTAACAGATGCAAATGTTGGTAATGAAACCATAGTTAATAAAAGTAATAATTTTTTCATTTATATTCTCCTTTAAAAAATATACTTACTTATGTATATGCAATTATCGTGCCATTAATAAAATTATTATTTTTTTATGTAAAAGAAGTTATAATTTTTGTGAATAATTAGGAGTATTTATGGATCTTAAAGATAAAGTAGCATTAGTGACTGGTGGTGCATCTGGGCTTGGACAAGCAACAGTTGAAGCTTTTGTTTCAAAAGGAGCAAAGGTAGTTATATTAGATATAAATGAAGAAAAAGCTAATGAAATAATAAGCAATCTTGGTGATGAAAATGTTATGTTTATTTCTACTGATATTATGCAAGAAGAACCCGTTGTTAATGCAGTAAATAGTATTAATGAAAAATTTGGAGGTCTTCATATAGCGGTTAATTGTGCAGGAACAGGATACCCTGGAAGAATCCTTGGAAAGGAAGCTCCTCATCCATTAGATGCTTTTAAATTCATTATTAATCTAAACCTTGTTGGAACTTTTAATGTGATGAGAATTGCTGCAGAACTTATGGATAAAAACGATCCAGATAAAAAAGGTGAGAAGGGCGTAATTATTAACACAGCATCTATCGCAGGCATAGAAGGTCAAATTGGACAATCTGCTTATAGCGCCTCAAAAGCAGGTGTAATTGGTTTGACATTAACAGCAGCAAGAGATCTTGCTAGACATGCAGTTCGTGTTTGTACAATTGCTCCTGGAATATTTGATACACCTCTTATGCAGTTAGCCCCTGATAAAGTAAGAGATCCTCTTCTTGAGTCCACTCAATTTCCGCATCGTTTTGGTAAGCCTCACGAGTTCGCAGATTTAGCTGTACATATTGTAGAGAATACTTATCTTAATGGTGAAACAATTAGATTGGATTCAGGAATGCGAATGAAGCCTAGATAATTTATTGAACGGCCACCCAGTAAGTCATAGCAATTACAGCAACGATAATTAGAAACAAAATTACTTTCGCATCACTTTTGCTATCCAGATTTTCTTCTTCAGACTCATAATAATCTTTATAGTCATCTTTCATAATTAATCTCCATGTTTTATAACAACTCGACCGACTTGGCCGCCTTTTAAAATTTTATCAATTTCTGGTCCTATACTCGCTAATTCAACAGTTTTTGTCTGTTTCTCTAAATCTACAGACCAAGAACCAGATAGCAAATCCCATAATTCTCTTTTCAATTCAATTGGCGATTCAGCGGAATCTATTCCTGATAGTTGAACTCCTCTTAATATAAATGGAAATACAGATGAAGAAAACATAGCTCCTCCAACATTTCCACAACAAGAAACAACACCGTGATTTGAAATCATAGAAATCATTTTTCCTAATATATCTCCACCTACAGTATCCACTCCAGATGCATATATACCTTTATCAAGTGCTTTAGTTGGCTCTGACATGTATTCATCTCTTGAAATAACTTGCGTGGCTCCAATCGATTTCAATACATCGCTTTCATTCGGTTTTCCTGTAATTGCATGCACTTCATAACCCAGTTTTGATAGCAAACTCACAGCAACAGACCCAACTCCGCCAGTCGAACCTGAAACCAGGATAGGCAAATTATTAGAGATTTTTTTTTCGACAATCTTTTTTACACAATCAGCAGCCGTAATTCCAGCAGTTCCATAGCTCATAGCCTGAAAGTTTGAAAAATTTTCAGGCGATTTAATTATCCATTCTTCAGGAAGATGAACTATTTCACCAAAACCTCCAAATTCTGCCATTCCTATTTTATATCCTGTAGCAATAACACTATCACCAATTGAAAATTTAGATGATGCAGATTCAATAACTTCACCAGCAACGTCAACCCCAGGAACAAATGGATATGATCTTACAACTCCTTTCGCTCCAGACGCAGCCAAAGCATCTTTATAATTCAAAGAGGAATATTTAACTTTTATAAGAACTTTTCCTTCTGCTAGTGAAGGAGCATCTAATTCTTTAATAGAACCTGAAAATTTTCCATCATTATCCTCAATTAAGTAGGCTTTATATTTCATACTTATTTTTTTTCAGATAAAAATTTCTCAGCATCTAATGCTGCCATACAACCAAAACCAGCTGAGGTAACAGCTTGTCTATAAATTTGATCAGATACATCCCCTGCAGCAAAAACCCCATCCACAGAAGAGCTAGTAACCGATCCATTTAATCCTGATTTAATAATAATGTATCCATTATCCATTTCTAATTGACCTTTAAATATGTCTGTATTTGGTTTATGACCTATAGCAATGAAGACACCCATTACATTCTTTGTGATTTCTGTCCCTTTATTATCAAGTTTGATCCCAGTTACACCCATTTCATCTCCAACAACTTCTGTAAGTTGAGAATCCCACAAAATTTCAATTTTTCCATCTTTTTCTGCTTCAAATATTCTATCTTGTAGAATTTTTTCTGCTCTTAACTCATCTCTTCTATGAACTAGAAAAACTTTTGAACATATATTTGCAAGATATAAAGCTTCTTCAGCTGCTGTGTTACCTCCACCAATTACTGCAACATCTTGATCTTTATAAAAAAAACCATCACAAGTAGCACATGCTGAAACACCTTTACCAAGAAACTCTTTTTCTGATGGAAGCCCAAGATACATAGCACTTGCACCAGTGGTTATAATTAATGAATCACATGTATATTCTGAGGTTCCTTTTAATGTAAATGGCTTGTTTGATAAATTTACTTCATTTATATGATCATTAATAACCTCGACATCAAACTGTTGTGCATGTTTTTTCATTCTTTCCATTAGCTCTGGACCTTGAAGGCCATCACTGTCACCTGGCCAATTTTCAACATCAGTAGTTGTCGTAAGCTGACCGCCTTCTTGCATTCCAGCAATTACAATCGGATTCAATCCAGCACGCGCAGCATAAATACTCGCAGCGTATCCTGCTGGACCCGAACCTAAGATTATTAATTTGTTATGATTGTCCGACATGAGATAAATTATAATTGAATATAAAGAAATTGTTATGCTTTATGCCTATAATTAACACTAATTAAATTAATTAATCAGATGCCTCCATATATAAAAAATACTTTTCTAAATTTTTTTAGTTTTTTCTTAATAGCATTCTCTTTATATATCTTTATATCACTAGTTTCATATGATGTTTCCGACTCTGGTTTCTTTAATAAAAATTCATCTTCAGTCATTAATAATCTTGGTGGACCTCTAGGAGCATCAATATCAGATTTCCTATTTACAATAATAGGATATGGAGCATATTTAATTCTTTTAATTGGATGTGTATGGGCAATTCAAATTTTATTCTATGAAGATCCATATAACTCTAGAAATAAAATTTTAGTTAGAGCAGGTAGCTCTATATTTCTTTTAACATGTGTTTGTTCTATTGGTGACTTTTACTTTCAAAATAACTTTGGAGGTATTTTAGGTAGTTCAACCCTAGTATCTCTATCTTCAATTATAGGAGATATTGGTTCACTAATATTTTTAACAATACTGTTAATACCAGCTGCCTCATTATCATTTAATTTTTCGTGGATAAAAATAATTGATCAGTTAGGAAAAATAATAATTATTTCAGTAAAGTATTCTTTAAATTTCTTATCTAAATTATTTAAAAATTTATTTGATGCTTTTGTATTATTTCTAAAGAAAATTAAAAAAATTGTCACCACGCTTCAAATTAATACAGATAAAAAAATTAAACAAAACTCAAAACGAAAGATATCTAACGAGCCTCAGATCAAAGAAAAACCAACTGATCAATCTAAAAATGATTTAAAACAGGCTGACTTGCCTATTAAAAATGATAGCCCACTAATAGAAGTTCCAAAAGAAAAATTAGAAGAAGATGATTCTGAGACAAAAGAAAAAGCAGTGATGCCAAGTACTCAGTTATTAGACAAAGCTTTAGATGATGGAAGTTCGTTATCTGAATCAGAATTAAATCAGATTGCTGAATTGTTAGAAAATAAATTAGAAGAATTTGGTATCGAGGCAACTGTTGAATCTGTTCTGCCTGGACCTGTTGTAACTCGTTTTGAAATCCAGCCTGCACCTGGAACAAAAGCTAGCAAAATTACAAATATTGCTCAAGATATTGCAAGATCTCTCTCTGTTAGTAGCGTTAGGGTTGTTGAGGTGATTGAAGGAAAATCTTATGTTGGAATTGAGATTCCAAATAACAATAGGAAAATGGTGAGATTGACAGAAATACTTTCTTCTAAAGCATTTAAATCATCTCCTTCAAGCTTAAGTCTCGCTCTAGGACAAGATATTTCAGGTAATCCAATAGTTGTTGATTTAGCAAAAATGCCTCATTTACTTGTCGCTGGTACAACCGGCTCTGGTAAGTCTGTAGGTTTAAATGCAATGTTATTAAGTTTGTTATTTAAGTCTGACCCTGACGAAGTGAGATTAATCTTAGTTGATCCAAAAATGCTTGAATTAGCTGTCTATGATGGCATTCCTCATTTATTAACACCTGTTATTACTGATATGACTGATGCATCTAATGGATTGAGATGGTGTGTTGCTGAAATGGATAGAAGATACAAATTAATGTCCATGATGGGTGTTCGAAATTTAGCAGGCTTTAATAAAAAAATAGAAGAAGCTGAGAAAAATGGAAAGCAAATCTTAAATCCATTGAATGAAAATGAAGAGGAATATTTAGAAGTTTTGCCATCTATAGTTGTAGTAGTTGATGAATTTGCAGACATGATGATGCTTGTTGGAAAGAAAGTTGAGCACCTAATTGCAAGGATTGCACAAAAAGCTAGAGCAGCTGGAATACATCTTATTCTTGCAACTCAAAGACCATCAGTTGACGTTATAACTGGATTAATTAAAGCAAATATACCGACCAGAATAGGATTTCAAGTTTCTACAAAAATTGATTCTAGAACTATTCTAGATCAAGGTGGAGCTGAACAACTTCTAGGATATGGAGATATGTTATATCTTCCCCCAGGTGTTGGAGTTCCAGTAAGAGTTCATGGAGCTTTTGTTGGTGACGATGAAGTTCATAGAGTTGTTAACGATTGGAAATCAAGAGCAGAACCAAATTATGTTGATGAAATAACTTCATCAACCCAAGACACTGGCCCAATTCCAGGTTGGACTGGAGAAGATACAGGATCATCTGATGAACAAGATGAGTTATACGATGAAGCGGTTAATTTTGTTATTGAATCTAGAAGAGCATCTATATCGGCTGTTCAAAGAAAATTAAGAATTGGTTACAACAGGGCAGCAAGAATAATAGAAACAATGGAAGAGGCTGGACTTGTTTCAGAAATGAGCTCAAATGGATCTAGAGAAGTTTTAGTTCCAAAAAGAGATTAAATTGAAATCTATATTTATTAATTTATTGTTAATTTTTAACGTGATGATTTCATCTGCTTCCCTACAAGATTTAAATATTTTTTTTAAAAACGAATTATCTTTTACACAAACAAGCTTAAATAAAATTAATAATAACTTTGATACTTCTTCAGGAAAGATTACCAGAGACAATAATAATTCTTTGCAGGTTGAAGTTGATGAGCCCTTCAAAGAAAGATATTTAATTGATAATAATGGTATAAAAATCTATGACTTAGAATTTGATCAGGTAAGAATAATAAAAAAAGATGAAATCAATAATAATATTTTAGAATTCATATATAGTGGTTTCTCAGAGGATATAGATATTGAAACTGTTTCTGATAAAAGTTTTAAAATTATCGAAGATAATAATTCTTATTATGTTGAATTCATCAATGAGGACACACTTCAAATAAAATATAAAGATAATATGGGTGTTGAAAATTTGGTAAGGTTTTTTAAAAAATAATGTTAATAAATTTTTTATATGTTGGTTTCGGAGGAGCGCTTGGAGCTATCTCAAGATTTGGAATCAATGAAATATTTGAGAATTATTTGTCATTGTCCTCTCCAGTAGGAACATTGTTTGTGAATGTTGTTGGATGTTTTTTAATTGGGCTAATCGTGGGAGTTACATTGCCAATCAAAGATACTACATATTATTTTTTTATTATTGGCTTTCTAGGATCTTTTACAACTATGTCAGCGTTAACCTATCAAACAATTTTGATGGCTAATACAAATTTTATTTCAGCTCTTTCATATATAATAATCACAATAATACTTACGATATTTGCGACTTATTTAGGAGCATTGTTAGCTAAATAATGATAGATATAAAAAAACTAAGAGATAATTTTGAAGATATTGAATCATCTTTAAATAGTCGAGGATATAAATTAGATAAAACATCTTTTCAGTCTCTCGATAAAAAAAGAAAAGAGCTACAAATAGATGTGGAAAGTCTTCAGGCTGAAAGAAAATCACTATCAAGTAATTTCGGAAAACTTAAAGCTTCTGGAGAAGATACTGCTGATCTAAAAAAAACCATTGATGAAAAAAATCAAGAGCTAGAAGTTAAAGATGAAGAACTTCAAAGTTTATTAAATGAAATTAATGACTTATTGCTTGATATACCAAATATTCCAGATGAATCAGTACCAGAAGGAAAAAATGAAGAAGATAATGTTGTAATTGAAAAATATGGTGATATAAAATCAAAGAACACACTAGACCATCTTGAAATAACTAATCATATTGATACTGAACTTGCCGCTAAACTAGCTGGGTCTCGTTTTGCAGTCCTAAAAGGTGATGTAGCAAAATTACAAAGAGCTCTAATAACATTCATGTTAGATGAAGCGGCTAGTAATGGATATCAAGAATTTTATCTTCCTTACATAGTGAATAAGGAATCTTTAGTAGGTACGGGTCAATTGCCAAAATTTGAAGAAGATCAATTTAAGATATCTGATAGGTTGTATTTAAGTCCAACTGCTGAAGTGCAGCTCACAAATATGTTTAGGGATAGCGTTTTAGATGAAAAAGAGCTTCCCGTGAAAGTTACATCACATACTTCATGTTTTAGGTCAGAGGCTGGAAGTTATGGCAAAGACACTAGAGGACTAATAAGACAACATCAATTTGAAAAAATTGAACTTGTACAAATTACTCATCCTGATAGCTCAATGGATTGTCTAAAAAATTTACTATCAAATGCGTGTCAAATTCTTGATAAGCTTGAATTGCCGTATCAAGTCATTGAGCTTTGCACCGGTGATTTAGGATTCTCATCAGCTAAGACATTTGATATCGAGGTTTGGATGCCTAGCCAAAACAAATATAGAGAAATATCTTCTTGTTCAAATTTTTCAGATTTTCAAGCTAGAAGAGCAAATATTAAATTTAAAAATAAAAATGGTAATGCTTTTGCTCATACCATTAATGGCTCAGGTTTGGCTGTGGGTAGAACTTTAATTGCATTATTAGAAAATAGATTTAATGGCGAAGAAGAAATCAATCTCCCAAAATGCTTAGAGCCATACTTTGGTTCGAATAAAATTAAATTAAAATAACATTTCACTAAAATTTTACAAAATTGTAATGGTCGTGACGTAAATTTTGATATATATTATGTAATAAGAAAATTTCTACGTTAGGGGCGTAAATATTATGATTCGGAATTTTATTAAACTCTCTTTATTTTCAATCTTTATTTCACCAATTCTTCTTTCTCAAGAACTTACATCTGACATTTCAGGTACTGTATCTTCTTCAGCAGGATCAGTTGATGGAGCTCAAGTTGAAATAACCTATGAACCAACTAACACAACAATTACAAGAACAACAGACTCTTCTGGTAGATATTTTGCTGGTGGTTTGAGACCTGGCGGTCCTTATAAAATTACTGTAACCGCTGCTGGATTGTTATCACAAAACGCAACAACTTCTTTGGTTGTTGGTGATACAAGAAGATTGTCTTTCTCTCTTGTTTCTGCTGATTCAGTCGATGAACTTATCGTTACTGGCTCAAGAATAACAATGGATAGAGATGGATTCACTACAGTTATTGATAGTGAAACAATTGAGACAACACCTTCTGTTACTAGAGACATTAAAGATATTCTAAAATTAAATCCTTTTGTAACACTTGATGATGAAGAAGATGGTGAAGAATCAATATCTATTGGTGGAGCTCATCCAAGAACTAATGATATTAGAGTTGACGGTGTTTCTTTTAATGATGATTTTGGATTAAATGATAATGGTTATCCTTCTCAAAGAAGTCCAATTAACTTCGGTTCAATAGATCAACTTGCCGTTAAGGTTGCACCAGCCTCTGTAGAATACGCTCAGTTTAGAGGTGGTGTTATTGATATTGTTACCAAAGGGGGAACAAACGAGTTTACTGGAGATGTTGCTTATTTTGATAGAGGCGATTCGCTAATGGGTGATAAGCTTGAAGGTGAAGATGTTGATATCACAAAAGAAGATACAGCATATGAACTTGCAGTAGGCGGACCTATCATTAAAGATAAACTATTCTTCTATGTAACCTACAGTGAAGCTGAAATAGCAAACCCTTTAAGATATGGTATACAAGGTTCAGGTGCAGAGAATCTTCTTGATGTAACTGCTGATCAAGCAGCAGAAGTCAGAAATGCAATTCAATCACTGATTGGGCTTGATCCATTCGGACCAACTGGTGCGACTGAATCGTCTCAAGAAAATACATCTATTAGATTAGATTGGAACATAAATGATAAACATAGATTAACTTTTAATCATAAAGATGTATATGGAACAGATTTGAGAGGATCATCTTCAGATAGAAATACTGTTGCTCTTTATTCAGCAAGATATATCAAATCAGAGGAGACAACTACTAACAGTTTCCATTTAGTATCAGATCTTGCAGATAATTTAATTTCAGAAGTCTATCTCTCAACAAAAGAAACTGCAACTGATCAAGTATCACCAGCAGGACAAAACATGCCTAGTGTTGTTATTGAAGATGCTTTTGGTTATGAGTTTGTAGCTGGTCCAGATATATACAGAATGGCAAATGATCTTGATACTGAAAATACTTTCTTTAAAGCTAAGCTAACCTATTATCAAAATAATCATAAGATAACAGCTGGTATTGAAAATTCAGTTTATGATACATATAACGTTTTCATAATAAATGAAGATGGAACTTATGAATTTGATAGCCTTGCAGATGTTCAGTCTGGAACATTTGCTGATTATAGTGCTGCTGGTACTAAAACTGGGAATGTTGCTGATGGTGCTGCTGACTTTGAATATGATCTCAAATCAATGTATGTGATGGATGAATATACTATGTCAGATAAAGTTACTTTAACTTTTGGAGTTAGACATGATAAATATTCAGGAGATGATACGCCAACAAATACATCATTTTTAAACGAATATGGTTTTAAAAATGGCGGAATCAAAGGTACTGATTTAACTACTTATAGATTTGGTGCTGACATTGTTTTAGATGACATGAGTGATTTAAATATTACATATGGTACATATTCTGCAAAACTACCAAATGTTTGGATATCTAATGCTTATACTAATACTGGAACGCTTACAGCAAACTATTTAAGTAGCTATGGTAATTGTCCAACTTCAGGTTTATATAGCGACTTTACTTTTTCTGGTTCCAATACAAAACCAGATTGTGTAATAGCCTCAATTTCTGATCCAGCCAATGTATCTGGTAAGGTTGATTTTATCGCCCCAAGTTTCGAGTGGCCAAAATCAACAATTCTTAATATAACTTACAATAGAATTCTTCCTTATGATATTGATATGACATTAACATTATTAAAGTCTGAAGAAGAGGAAGCTTTATACAGAATAATTGATACTGGTTATCCAATGGTAGGTGACGAGCCAACTGTGCCAACTGAAAAAGCACCTGATGGAAGACCAATTTATAACCAAACTGGTAAATATGGTTATCATGCCGGTCTTTACAATGTTTGTTGTGGTGATAGAGAAGTTTTCTCAGCAAGTCTCACTAAAGGATTTAGAGATGGGGATACTCTTTTAACCTGGGCATATACTGCACAAGATCACCAAAACAGAAGTGATATGACTTCTTCGACATCAAATTCAAACTTTGGTAAAACTGGTGCGGTTGATTTTAATAACAGAATGAAAAATAGATCAACATACGAAACAGAACACAGCTTCTTAATTACATTAACTTCAAAACATTATTTCTTTGGAGGGAATGCACCAACCACATTTAGTTTGGTTTATTCTAAAGAATCTGGAAATGTTAAGTATCCAACATTTGATACATATACCAGTTGGCCAGGAGATTACAGATCTAAAGCATTTGGTTATGAATTTAACTTAAATGATGATAGTTCATCTCTTTTATACATACCAACAACTAATGATCCACTAATATGTTACTCATATAAGTGTAGTGCTGAAGGTTCTGCTGATGCTCTTCAAAGAGAATCAGAAGTTTTGGATTTCTTGTATAACGTGTGGGGTCTTGAAGATTATGCTGGTAAAATTGCTCCAAGAGATGCAGGTAATTTCCCATGGCAAACATCTTTAGATTTCAATTTGGTCCAAGAGCTTCCTGGATTTAGAGAAGGAGATGCTTTTATCATCACCCTAGCATTAGAAAACTTATTAAACTTTATTGATGATGATAAAGGTATTATTAAGTATGGATATTATTCAGGTAGAGTTCCTGTATTAGATCTTAGAATTGTAGATGGTGAGAGATATGACTATAGTAGAAATGCTTTTAGATATAGCTTTGATGATCCTTTCAATATAGACAGATCTACAACTCAAAGTTTATGGAGAGCATCATTAGGAATTCAGTATAAATTCTAATCATACTTCTATATAATTTAAAGGCGGTTTTATACCGCCTTTTTTATTATGAGCAATTTAATACCTGAACTATCTTTTAAAGAAATTGAAAAGGGTGATTCTCACTCAATTAAATTACTTAAGGATGCATTATCCAACCATGGATTTTTTTCAATTACTGAACATGGTTTATCTCAAGACTTAGTCAACAATTGTTATAAATCTTCAAAGGCTTTCTTTGATTTAGATTATGAGATTAAAAATACATATAGCTCAGTAGGTTCAAAAGGAGCTAGAGGATACACTCCCAAAGGCATTGAAACTGCGGTTGGTGAAAAGATCGCTGATCAAAAAGAATTTTGGCACCATGGACCAGTTATTGATGATACTTATGACGATAAAATACCTAAAAATTTAAATATTGCCCAAGTTCCTGAATTTAATAAATATTTTGATAGCTTATACCAAGAACTTCATAAAATCGGCTCTCGGGTATTATCAGTAATAGCCATGTCCTTAGATATTGATAATAATTATTTTGATTCATGGGTTGAGAAGGGGAACTCGCTTTTGAGATCTATTCATTACCCCCCAGTTGAATCAAAATCAAACCCTCACAGAGCAAGAGCTCATGAAGACATAAATCTCATTACATTACTTATTGGAGCAGACGAGGGAGGTCTTGAGGTCTTAAGCAAAGATGGATCATGGATTAAAGTTGCGCCAAGTTCTGAGGCTATTGTCTGTAACATAGGAGATATGATGCAGCTTGTGACTGATAAAAAATTAAAAAGCACAACTCACAGAGTTATTCAGGATAAAGATGCAGAACCTAAATCTAGATATAGTATTCCTTTCTTCCTCCACCCAGCCCCATCAATCAACTTAAAATCAATCTTTAGAGATGAGGATAAAGGTATACTCGCAGACGATTTTCTTAATCAAAGATTAAAAGAAATTAAACTTTACTAGCATGGATATTTATACACTTTTACAAATAATAATAGGTTTTATTGGCCTAATTATTATAGCTATGCCATTTTCTGAAAATTATAAAATTATTAATTATAAATATGTCACTTATGGAGTTTTATCCCAAATAATACTGGCAGCCATTTTATTAAAAGTCCCTTTTATTATCAGTGCTTTTGAGATTTTAGGTAATGGCGTAATTATTCTTCAAGAAGCTACTGTTGAGGGTGCAAAATTTGTTTTTGGTTATCCACCATCAGATGAATCGAGTCCATATAGATCATTACTTGAAACATTTGCTTTTGGTGTTTTGCCTTACATTATTGTTATGGCATGTATATCAGCAATATTATGGTATTGGGGTGTTCTTCCTTTTATCGTAAATTTAATATCTAGAGCTTGTCAAAAACTGTTTAATATTGGTGGACCGGTTGGCTTAGGTGCCGCTGCAAATATTTTTGTTGGCCAGGTCGAGGCTCCATTATTAATCAGGCCATATGTTAGTAAACTTTCTAGCAAAGAATTATTAATTTTGATGACTGCAGGAATGGCAACAGTAGCAGGATCTGTAATGGTTGCATTGATAACAATTTTAGAAAGTTCATTTGGAGATGAAAACTTAATCCAACACTTTATTACAGCATCGGTCTTATCAGTACCCGCAGCAATAATGTATGCAAATATTATGATTCCATCTAATACAATTACAGATTTTAATGAGAGTAAAGTTCCAAAAGTATACAAAAGTACCATGGATGCAGTAACAAGAGGAACCTCTGATGGTGCAAGTATAGCTGTTAGTGTTGGAACAATATTAATAGCTGTAATCGCTTTGGTATATATTGTTAATTCAATTTTAGGTTCTATTTCCTATCAACTCGGCTTTGATTTATCTATAGAAATCATACTTGGATATATATTTGCACCAATAGCTTGGTTAATGGGTATACCATGGGAAGAAGCAGTTATTGCTGGTGAATTACTTGGAATTAAAACAACTCTAAATGAATTTGTAGCATATCCAGGATTAGCAGCTTTAGACAATGGAGAACTCTCTGATAAATCAAAATTAATAACTTTTTACAGTCTCTGTGGATTTGCTAATCTTTCATCAGTAGGTATATTAATTTCTGGTATCACTGCAATGGCACCTGAAAGAAAAGATGACCTAATCAATGTTTCATTTAAAGCATTGGTTGGAGCAACATTAGCATCCTGCATGACAGGTTTAACCGTTGGCATATTTATTTAATTATTTATAACAATAAATAAGTTTAAATAAGAGGCAAATAGTAACCAAATAATGTATGGCGTATAAAGGATAGAAGATAGGACATCTTCTTTATATAAGATAATTAATATCTTTATATTCAAGAATATGAGCAACCAAATATCGAACAATGCTATTAATGGTAAGTGAAACGAAAAGAACAACCATGACCAGATTGTATTAAAGAATAGTTGAACAAAAAACAATTTTGCTACTGAATCAAAGACCCTAAATGCAGATATAGCCATTAATAAATATAGAACCGGCCAAACAATACCGAACACAAAACTAGGAGGGTTTAATTCAGACTTAATTAGAGATTGATACCACAAATCATCGCCAGTATTTGATGATGATAGACCCCCAAGAATTAGAGCCAGTAAAACGAAGAAAAATACACTCGATTTTTTATTTAGCAATTTATCTGCTTCTAAAGAATCTACTTATAGTTTCTGCAATATTGCCAAAAAAGTTAGAGCCTTTTGGCCTTGCTTCAATGAAAATATAAAAACCTACAAAGATCAATGAAATTATAAAAACCCAAACAGCGTCGTATTCACCCATAATTAAACTTTCTCCACTAATAATGAACAAACAGAATATCCGGCACCAAATGAACAAATAATACCTTTCTCACCAGATTTTAAGTCATTATGAAGATTAAATGCGAACATGGATCCAGCACTTGCAAGATTGCCAAACTTTTCTATAGGAAGCGGTGCTAGAGACGTATCAAAATCATTTGATCCTATAACTTTAGACACTATTAAATTAACCATACGCGCATTGGCTTGGTGTAACCAAAACTTTTTAATATCGTTTGCATTAAGATTATTGTCTTTTAGTTGATTATTTATAAATTCAGCTACCATTGGACATACTTCTTTAAATACGCTATTTCCATTTTGATAAAACAATAAATCTTCATATGATTTTTCATCGCTTGCAGCCCTTACTAGATAACTCCAATCACTTCTAATATTATTTGAAAATTTTGTAATTAATTTTCTATCTAAAACTTTAAAGCTTTTTTCTGAGTTATTATTCTTTGATACTATTGTTGCTACACAACCATCTCCAAAAATAAAGTGAATATCTCTTTTTGTATAATTTACAAATGGAGTTGATATTTCAGGATTGATGACTAGAATTGTCTCCGCCAGTCCAGATGAAATGTCACTTACGGCATTATTTATAGCAAAAGTTGTTGATGAACAACCAACTAACATGTCATAAGCATATCCATCAATACCAAGCTCATTTTGGACTTCAATTGCAACAGATGGATAATTTCTAGCGGCATGAGAAGTTCCTAAAATTACTGCATCAATATCAGACGGTAATACATTTGCATTATCCATTGCTTTCTTTGCTGCCTTAATAGCTACCTCAGCATGAATGGAGATTCTTGACTCATCCTCATGTAATACTGAAGGCATCATTTTATTGATATCTAAAATATTTTTTTTATCAATTACATGTCTTGTTTTTATACCCGATGCTTTTTCTATAAACTCAACAGATGAGTAGTCCAATGGATTGAGTTCACCGCTTGCAATAGATTCTTTATTCGATGTATTGAAATCATCTACGTAGTTATTGAAAGATGTAACGATTTCATCGTTTGTGATGACATCTTCAGGATACCAAATACCAGTACCAGCAATATGAATTTCTTGCATAATTATTTAAATAAAACCGTTATAAGTTTATTATAAATTATGAGTGTTAGCATATCTATTGATAATAAATTTATTTATAAAAATTTATCTAGTTCTATAAATCCCAAAGGAGTGGTTCATATCTGTCATGGCATGGCAGAGCATATAGGAAGATATAACTGGTTAATTGAAAAACTTAATAATGATGGTTATCACGTAATATCTATAGATCATAGAGGTCATGGCAACAGAATTGGTGATAATCCCAAAGGTTTTTTTGATGATCAAAATGGTTGGAATTTAGTTGTAGAGGATCTATCTTTATTAATAAAACAATCAAAACAAGAGTATCCAAATTTAAAGCAATTTTTAATTGCTCATAGCATGGGCTCATGGATCGCTCTTTCAGCTTTACAGAATAATATTGCCATAGACGGTTTAATTCTTTCAGGATCTAGCAAACCTGCAAAATTTATTATATTAATTCAAAAAATACTTATAAAAATTCAAATATTATTTTTTGGTAAAAAATCAGTTAGTTTATTTTTAGATAATATTACCCTTGGCTCATATAATAATTTCTTTAAACCAAATAGAACAAAAAAAGATTGGATTTCATCGGATGATGATAATGTTGATAATTATATTGCAGATTCATTATGTGGTTTCCCTGTAACAAATGGTTTGTGGGATGATCTTGCAAACGGAATCTTAAAGGTATTCAACAACAATAATTATTCTTTATCTGATAATTCAATACCTATATTTATAATCTCTGGCTCTAAAGATCCTGTTGGAGAAAATGGAAAAGGAGTAATACGCTTAAATAATTTTCTATCTAATATATTTTCAAATGTATCTATCAAAATTGTTGATAATGCAAGGCATGAGGTTTTTAGTGAAACAACCAAAGAAAACTCATACAATACATTGATAAAATTTATTGAGTCTTAATTAATGAAGTTCTTCCTTTCCTTTGGTTTAATTGCATCACTTAACATATTTTCAAACGATATGATTAGGGTAGATATGGATTTTGAAGGTGAATCAAGACATTATCTGATTTATCAACCTACGAATGAAATTAAAACCACTAGCCTTGTCGTTGGAATTCATGGTTATACAGGCACCGCATCAGGTTTTGAAAAAGAAACAACAGGTGGTTTTAATTTAAGCGCTGATAAATATAATTTCATTGCTGTCTATCCACAAGGAACATATTTTTATGAGGATAAACCTTTTGGCCGTTTTCTTAATAACACATATGTATCCTCGTGGAATGATTTAACAGGCTCAAGAACCAAAAGTAAAACTGGTGAAACTTGTGCAGCTGACGCACCTGTATATCCAAAATTTCCAAACTGTAATGGGACTGATGCTGGAAGATGCGCATGGGCTAGTTGCGGTGACGATATAACATTTTTAAAAAAAATTATTGATGATGTCAAAGATAAGTTCATGATCCAAAATATTTATATTGTCGGGATGAGTAATGGAGGCATGATGGCTCATGCTTTTGCATGTAAATATCCAGATCTTTTAGATGGTGTCCTAAATGTAGTAGGCTCACCAGCACTTGGCTTGGGATGTGAGCCAAAAAATCCTGTTAATTATATAATTTATGGTGGTTTAAAAGATGATACTGTGCCCCCAATCGATGTAGTTTCGTGGGATAAATATTACTATACCCCTATAAATGATATTACTGATAAATGGTCAGAGCTGTTTAGATGTAAAAAGAAAACAACTATAAAACACAATCAATTTGATGAAATAAATGAAACATTATATTTTGATTGCAAAAATGGAGTAAAAATTACAAATTTGCTTAATTTAGACCAAGGACATACTTGGCCTGGTATAAATAATTCTTCAGCTGGTAATTGCAGATCATCTAGTCAAAATGACATTATATTTAATGAGTGCAAAGAAAAGATCAATGAGTGGGGGAATGATTTTTTACTTGAAAAATTACTCAACCACAATTAATCAATTTTTTATGCCTTGAAATCAGTTCTAGATGTATTATTATTAAAAAAGCTAATATTCATTAATTAGGGGAAATATATGCCAGCAATACAACTTAAACCATTATTTGAAAAGAAAGTTGATCCAGTAACCGAAATTTTAAGAGATGTATTTAAAGATAATAATTATGCTTTATCATTTTTAGGTGCACTATCTATTGGTATTGGAGTATCGCAATCAAATAATATTAATGCTCAGGACGACGTAGAAGAAGTTATAGTTACAGCATCTAAAAAAGAACAAAATATTCAAGACGTTCCAATGGCTGTGCAAGCAATTTCATCAGCTGAATTAGAAGCAAAAAATATAAAAAGTTTAGAGGACATTGCTAATTTATCGCCAGCTGTTACTTTTAATAACGTAGGACCCGGTAAATCTAATTTTTACATTAGGGGTGTATCAGATGGTTCTATTATGAATAGTTATGCAGGA
>MDSZ01158720.1_pt1 | contig 19641 bp, 24 predicted proteins | sample 811201 | NCBI WGS metagenome assembly MDSZ01 (sample SAMN05326647, study PRJNA326480) | marine metagenome | isolation source: seawater | place: Indian Ocean: North | collected 2010 | reverse complement strand
TTATATCTTTTTTATTTTAATATCAACAATACAAACGATACTATATTACGCGAATGGATATTTATCCCCGCTCTTTTAGTTTTATTTGTTAGTTTCTCATTTATGTTCATTGATATTATAAATGAAAAAAACAATAATCTACAAAAATATAGATATAACTCCACATTAAAAAAAATAAATTATCAAAAAATGTTTAAAGGATTTTATTTATCAGTTTATAATGGTTTATTAGTTAATTATAATTCAAGATTAATCATTTTTTATCCTTTAATTATGAAATATAATGATAATATAGAGAATTATTCATATTTATCAATTATAAATTCAATTTTAATAACAATAATATTAGCAGATATAATTTTTTATACAACTCATAGATTATTACATACAAAATATTTATATAAAAAAATACATAAAATACATCATCAATTTATTGATACATATGCATGTATATTTAATAGTTGCCATACAATCGAAGCTTTCGTCGGAAATGAAATGTCATTAATGTTACCACCTTTATTATCTAATCTACCAAAAGAATTATTTTTTTATTGGATAATGATTGGTATGATGAGTTCTTTATTATCTCATTGTGGTTATAATATTACCGGAAAGAATCATCATAATCATCATAGATATTTTAACTATGAATATGGTTTATCAACATTACCAATATATATGGATTATATATTTAATACAAAATATAAATTAGATTAATAATATTTCTTCCCAAGTTTCATTTTTTGAATTCCAATTATAATTTTCATTATTCATTTTTGAAAATGATACTTTACTATCCAATTTTAAAGGAACCTCATAATCATCATTATATATAATTCCGCTTGATAAATTATTGGAATATTTGAATCATTTAATTTAGTACATAAATTCCCCATTTTTTTTTATCAATTTAAAAATAAAATCAAATTAATTATTTATAATGAACAAAAGTATTCCGTTTTTAAATAATATTAATGAATTATGTGAAAAATATGACACACCTTTGCAAGTTTATGATGAAAAATTAATAAGAAATAATGTAAATAATTTAATTCATAAATTTAATAATAAATTTAATTTTAAACAATTTTTTGCTGTAAAAGCATTGCCTAATCCTCATATATTAAAAATATTAATAGAAGAAGGGTGTGGATTAGATTGTTCATCAATATCAGAATTATATATAGCAAAAAAATTAGGGGTTGATTCACAAGATATATTTTTTACATCAAATTTTACAAGTAAACAAGAATTAAAATATGCTTATGATATGGATGTTCATATTAATTTAGATGATATAAGTTTAATAGATGATTTGTATAATATTTATAATAAATTTCCAAAAAAGATATGTTTTCGTTTGAATCCTGGTGTAGGATATACAAATTCAGAAACAAAGTCGAATGTGTTGGGTGGTCCGGATGCAAAGTTTGGTATATCAACTGATAATATATTAGAAGCATATAAAAAAGCAAAAGAATTAGGTTGTCAAAAATACGGAATTCATATGATGACTGGTTCTTGTGTATTAGATAATAATTATTGGTGTGAAACAATTAATATTTTATTAAATAATATGGAAAAAATAGAAAATAATTTAAATATTACATTTGAATATATAAATATTGGTGGTGGTTTAGGTATACCATATAAACAAGATGAAAAATCAATAGATATAGATATTTTAGTTGATAAAATATATACAATATTAATAAATAAAAAAAAAGTTTTACCAAAATTATATATGGAAAATGGAAGATATATAACTGGTCCTTATGGTTGGTTGTTATCAAAATGTAATTGTATAAAACATTCATTTAATAATATTTATTATGGATTGGATGCTTGTATGACACATTTGATGAGACCGGGAATGTATGGTTCATTTCATTATATAAGTGTTCCATTAAATAAAACAGATAAATTTAAGATATCAAATGTTGTTGGAACATTGTGCGAAAATAATGATTGGTTTGCTAAAAATAGATTAATACCGGAATCTTTTGTTGGAGATATATTTGTTATTCACGATACTGGAGCACATAGTCATTCAATGGGATTTAATTATAATGGGAAATTAAAAGCACCTGAGATTTTGATATGTAAGGATGGTTCTTTTAAATTAATAAGGGAAAGAGAAGAAATAGAGGATTTATACAAAAAATGTAATTTTATTTAATTTTAACACATTCTAAACGATTAATATTATCTTGTCTTATATATTTTTTTATTTCAATATTATCATTTTTAATATGATAATGAACTTGCGGGGTTGTTTTTTTTATATATTTATTTGATTTTCTTGATTTTTTATATAAATAATTTCTAAAAAATAATAATATTATACTAATATGTCCTCCAGTATTTTTATCCATTACTCTTTCTAATTGAACTTTATTTGAATAATGTTCTCTTGAATTATATAAATTTTCTCCTCCATAATTTAATATAATATTATTAGACATATCTTTTGAATCATTATTAAATCCAGTATAATATAATATTCTACATAAATTATAAAAATCTATAAATAATATCCAAAATATATAATTAACATAAAAATTATATCTTTTATATGAATTATTTAATAAACTTATTTGTTCTTGTCTATTCAAATATAATTTAGAATTAACAAATGATTTACTATAATCATAATATTTATTTAATAATAATTTTGTTAAACAAGAATTATCAATTGAATCATCTATTGGTTCAACACTTAAAGTAAGATTTATTATATATTCAAAATCATTCAAAACAACATCATAAAACCATTCAGCAACTTTATCTTGTATTTCTGGTTTTAATTTTAATAATTGTTTTGATATTCTTGTGCAATGAATTGTTTCTTTATCAATTTGTATAGTGGTCATACTTTTAAATTGTTCGGCTGATTTAAAAATTTTTAATAAAAATAAATCTGCGGTTATAATATTCGAATCAGTGATTATTATTTCCCATAAAGGTTTATTTTCAACATCGATTAATTCTTTAATATCATTAAATTTATAAGATGTTTTTTTTGTTTTATATCCTTGAAAGAAAATTAATGTATAAATCTTCTTTATTAATTTTAGTTTATCAAAAGCGGACATAAATTTTCTTATTTTTGTTCTATCTTTTTTGCCATAACGAATAAAATTATGATTATATCTATTTATTGTATTAGATGTAAAATTTTTTAAGAAATTATAAAAAACAAATTTATCAGTTCTAAAATCATTATAATGAATAAAATTATTATTATCTTTCATAAATTGAGGTTTTTTAGATGAAATTTCTTGGATTGATGGATAAAGGAACCACATAGGAGTGGAATGTCTGCCAGTTCTAGCTAATCCTTCCTTAGATTTTCTAAATTCAAAAAATAAATGAACATTTTTGAAATTTTTGAGTATATATAAAATTAAATAACTTATAAATATTTCATTATTTCTTAATATTTTATCTAATTTTAAATCTAATACTTTTACTCTATGAGATCTTTCAGGATTTCTCCTAATTTCATATTCATTTTTCTCAGTAAATTTATTTTTTCTTTCTTTATTAAATAATATTACTTCTTTATTTTTCATATTATATTTATCACACATCATTTTCCATAAATTATCGTTTTCTAATCTATTTCTATATTCTGGATCGATGGTATGTAAATCTCCAAAATTTAATATTTTAGGTCCAGATTTTAAATTTATGTATCCATAATTTCCGATTCCACTAATTGAATGAATTTTATTTAAAAATTCTGTAAATTTTATTAAATTATCAGAAGATATAAATTTTTTATCAATTTCATTTACTTTAATTATTTCTTTTGGTTTAATTAATTTTTTTATAATAATATCATTCTTTATTTTATCTGAACAAATTCCAATTTTATCTTTTTTTTTTGGAATCCAAACGCAATCAGATTGATCATTACATTTAGGAGTTTTATTTTTTTTATATTTTTTACAAGGCATTTTATTTTTTTTTTGTTTTGTATAATTCGTTTTCGTTTCTCTTTTTTTTAATAATTTTATCATTTTCGAATCTAATTTAACATTTTTTCTAGTTAGTTTTTTTGATATTACTTTTTTATTATGTTTTTTTATATTAGGATTTTTTGATTTAGGATTAAACGGACAAGTAGCTAAGTTTACACCCTTCGCACCACATATTGAACAAAATCCTCCTCCTGTTTGATTAATCATTATATAATATAATATATAATAAAAATATATATATTATATATTATATATTATGTCTTGCGATGGAAAATCAGATGATATATGTAATCAAATAGACAAATGTCAATTTTTTTATTTTTATAAAAATGAATGTTTAGATATATCAAATGATGTATATAAATTTTATTATGAATTACTAGATAATATAAAAATGTTAGAGAATGTTCAATCATGTGAAAACATTTTAGATATTTTTGATTTATTGATAATAAAATTAAAAAGTTTAGATAATATTTCAATAAAAAAAAGAGGAAAAATGGAAAAGATAAGTATGTTAAAATCTGTATATAATTTATTTAAATCATTTGATATTAACAAACAGGATTTTTTTTCTTTTAATTTTGATAATATAAATAAATCAATATATATGAATCATTTAACATATGAAGAAATTATTGAATTTGGAAATAATATTAATAATAAATTTATAGAATACATAAATGAATTGGATGATTTTAATAAAAGAAATGAGAAAAAAACAAAAATATTTGAACAATTTTATGAGAATGCTGTTAATGAAAGGAAAAAAACAATAAAACAATATAAAATAGATAAAAAAAAAAAGAGTGGAAGGATAACACTAAAAAGAAGTGAGATTCAATATAATCCAATTGCTGCATTAGATTTAGGTGAAACAGATATGAAAGACAGTGTTTATATTGGAAGAATGTATTCGAAACGAAAAAAATTAAGTTGGTTTGAAAAAGAAGATGAAATGCTTGAGATGCTTGAAAAAATTAGGAGAAATCCAACAAATAAATTTTATAAAATTTTACAAATATTTCAAAAAATAAATAATATTATTCAATTAATTAAAAATAAAAAAAATATAATTACAAACTTACTAAATAATTTAAAAACATTTTTTAATAAAAGAAATGAATTTAAAAAAAAACTTACTATAGATATTATAAAAAAAAATAAAGATATACTTGATATATTAATAAAAGATAAAAATTCTATTATAAATCAATCAAATCGAATAAAAGAATATTTAGTTGATATTGAGAATGATAAAATAATATTAGAAAGAACATGTTTAAATATAAAATTAAATATTGAAAATATTTATAATTTTAAAAATTTAAAAAATATAAATAATATAATAGAAAATATACATATAATATTAAAAATACTTAATAAATATAGATTATCTAATTATGAGATATATTTAAATGAGATTAGAGAATTAAAAGATTTATTATTAGAAAATAAAAAAATATTTTTAAATTTTTTTAAAGAACAAAAATTATTATTAAATAATTTATTCGAACTTAGTTTAAAAGATAAAATTTCATCTATAGTAAAATATTTATCTCCAGATTTTTTTAATGAAAATGATAATGAAGGTGATGAAGATGAAGGTGATGAAGATGATGTTGATGCCGGTAATTTAGATAAAAAAAAATCAAAAACAAAAAAAAAGAATAAAAAAAAAGCAAAAAAGAAAGATAGTTTAAAAGATAAAAAAAAGAAATATAAAACAAAAAAAGTTAAAAAGAAAGGGAGTTTTAAAGATAAAAAAATAAAAAAAAAAGAATTAGAAGGTGGTGGTAAAATAAAAAAAATGATTATGGGTTTTATAATTACAATATTAGTATTAATATTATTTACATTTATATTCAGTTTAATGATATTAATTGTTAGTATTTTATTTATTTTTTATTCAGTTTATACTTTTTTTGATGGAATAAATAATATGTTAAAAAATGATAAAACTATAGAATTAGAGGATAATAAATTAGATAATATAAAATATTATTTAGATTATAAAACAAAAAGAGATAATTTAGATAAAGAAATAAATTCTAAAAAAATAGAATATGAAAAAAATTTAAATGAAGATAGAGAAAGAATAATTGATGAAATTAATAAATTAACGTATTCAACTGATTGGGAAGAAAAGTATGATAAAATACAAAAAAATAAAGATATAAATAAGGAATTAAAAATTATAATATCAAAAATGAAAAAAAAAATGAAAATAAGATTACCAGATAAAAAACTAATAGATTTATTAAGAAATTATGAATTTGAAGAATATTTTAATAAACAAGAAACACAAATCAAAGATAAAATAACAGAATTAATATTTGACTTATTTAAAAATAATTATAATAATATGAATGATTATCATAAAGAAATAATTGAAAATATTTGTTTAGAAAAATTAAAAACATTAGAAAATTTTAATGAAGAAACATTGGATAAATGTAAAAATAATGATACAACAATTGAAATTAATAAAATATTAATAAAATATTTATAAAAACATATTTGTTTCTCGTTCGGTTGTCATAGTTATTAATTCATCAAAATATTTTATATTATTTAATAATTCATTATCATCATTCAAATAAGATATGAACCATTTTTGTAGCATACTAGTAGTATATTTTTTATTTTTTATAATATTATATAATTTATTAAAATTATTGGAATTAGGGTAGATAGTATCAAACATTTTTTTGGTTTGAAATTTAGTACAATATGTAAAATTAAATATATTATCAATTCTCATTGGTCTTTTTATAGCATTATCGATTCTATTTAAATGATTTGTTGTAATAATAGTTAATAAATCAGATTTAGTATACATTCCATCTAAGAAATTTAAAATACAAGAGAAACTTATCTTATTATTTCTTGATTTCTCATTATCTAAAAATAATGTTTCAAAATCTTCAAAAACACAAATACATTCATCTGGTATTTTAATAAATGCTTTTATAAATTTATTATCATTTAATTCAGGTTGATTAAAATCAATAGTTGCTATATCTTTATTTAATTTTGTAGCAATTGCCCTTACCATACTAGTTTTACCAGTTCCAGGTAATCCTTCAAATATAATATTTAATTTATTATTAATTCCTAATAATTTTAATCTATTTTTATAATCTGGATTATCATATTTATCAATTGAATTCATAATTTTATTTTTAAATTCATCATCTAATATTACAGTATTAATATCTCTAGTATTAATTTGTTTTATATCTTCCCAAAAGCAATCATTATATGTCCATAATGTAAGTTTTTCAGAATCTTTGCGAAACCGTCTATTTTTCCGATATTCTTCGCTTGAGTCTAAGATTAAATTTTGAATTGTTTTTAGAATAATATTATTATCAATGTTTTGATCTATTTGAGTAATATACATTTCTTCATAATGACCTATTTCTCCGCGATTATGAGTAAAAACCGGTATTTCACCAAATTTTTTTTGTTTTAAATTAAATTCAATATCTTTATATTTAAAATTAAATTCTTTATCATATGCTATAAAATTAACTTCTTTTTTATTATCTTTATTTTTATGAATACATCCATTTATAAAACCTAAATTTTTATTTGTATTTTCTAATTTTGTAATATACCATAATACGTTTGTATAAGTATCATAATCATTTGTTGTAATAGTAAATTTATTCATAATAATTAAATATATAGAATTATTTTTAAGTAAAAAAATATATATTATAGTTTAAAAATGAAAAAAGAAAATACATATTGTTTAATTAACGCATTAATATTTGCTGTAATTTTAAATTTAGGTTTACCATTAGTTGCTAAACCATTCGCAACTCCAGATGAAGTAAAACCACCCAATGGTGCTCATAATTTAAGTTTTAAAGGTCAAATTATGCATATGTTAGTTCATCATGCCCAAGTACCTTTAACAAGTTCATTAATAGTTGGTTTAATTGTAATATTATCGGTCACATTAGGTTATAAATTTAAACCAGTTGAAAATATATTAAAAATAATAAAATAAGTTTAAATTATTTAAAAATAATCTTAATATAATAATATAAAATGGCAGAAGATAAAGTAGATTATTTGGATGTTGATGAACCAATTCCTGGTCAAAATTATGTATGTTTATCTTTCGTATCGCCTGAAGATATAATTCAAAATAAAGAAGCTTTCAAATGTGCTAAATTTTTACAAGCATATTGTAAAGATAAGAAATTAAAATTTGATAAGGTTTATGAAGAATATAAAGATTTTTGTTATAAATTTAGTGATAATTTGCAAAAAGATTTTGATGAGCAAAACAAATTCCAAACAAATGTTCGCGGATTAAAGGTTAGAGGTGTTTTTGAAACAAAAGATGCAGCTGAGAAGCGTGCTAAAAAACTACAAACAATTGATAGTGATTTTCATGTATATGTTGCACAAGTTGGATTTTGGTTACCATGGCATCCGGAACCAGATAAGATTGAAAGCGAATCTTTTATTAATTCACAATTAAATGATATGATGGAGAAATACAAAGAAAATACTATTAACAAGGATATATTTTATGAGGAACAAAAGAGGGAAAAGGTTAAAGCGGCTAGAGAAGAAGTTATTCGTAAAAAGAAGGAGGAAATGGAGAAAAAAAAATTAGAAGATAAAAAAGAATCTGAAGTAGAACCGGAAGTAGAACCGGAAGTAGAACCGGAAGTAGAATCTTGTGTTGAAGAAATTACTGAAGTTGTTAATCAAAAAGATAAATTACAAGAAATATCGAATGAAATGCAAAAAGATGAAGATATTAATGTAATAAAAGAAGGTGGAAAATTAGATTCAGATTTACAAGATTCATTAAATGATGATGATCCTTGGATGAAAAATAAATTAAATAAATAATAATATAAATGAATAATATTTTAATAATAATAATAATGTTTTTTTTTTATATTTTTAAGTTATGGTTATATAGAATATAAAAAGCTGAATGTTAAAAAATTTAATAAATGTGATACTATTTATTTTGTAGATGATGAAGAATTATATGATTTAGATAGAGATTTTTCTTTTATAAAAAAATAATTTATATTAATATATGAGATTTAGTTTATTTTTATTTATTTTAGGTGTTATTTTTTTTACAATGGGATTTGTAAATTATACATCGCCTAAATGTGAAAAAGGAGTAGAAGTAAAATATGTTCCTAGAAGTGTTTTTGATGAAATAGAAAAGAATGAAGCATTAAATATTTATAATGAAATGTAACTAATATTTACAAACTCTATAAAATGGATATTCACCACATTTCTTACTCGTTCTAATTATTTCACATATATCATCCGGTGCTAAACGAATTAATTTAGATATAGCATCATTAAATTTTATTATTGGTAATTGATTTAATTTACAATTACAATTTTCTAATATTTTATTTTTTTCTTTATTACAACGATAAACAACATGTTTTGGAACTAGTTCATGATTTAATAAATTATTAATTAGTTCATTTACATAAAACATATGATAATTTCTAAAATGTTTTGCTTCTAAATAATATTCATGTTCTTTCATATTTGCTTTAAAACTAGAAGGAATATCATCAATTAATTTTACATTATTGATATTAATTTCAAGTAAAATTTTTTGAATTGATTCTGAAATTTCATCATTAACAATTATTAATACAGAATCATGTTTATTAAATATCTCATTTTCATATAAATTATATATCTTTTTTTGAAATGATTTTGTTACTTTTGATGGTTTATCTATTTCATTAAATCCATAATAGATAACATGTAAATAATATCCAGATATTAAATTATGTTCAATTGAAAAATTACAACCTACAGCCTTTCCCATTTCTAATTCCGCATCGGAACTTGCTGGAACATTATACATTCTTTCTATTTCTTCATCTGATAAATCAGCAATTCCGTCTGTTTTCCATTCTTGTATGCCTTCTGGATATTTATCATTATAAATTTTTGTTTCTGAAAATACCTCTTTTAAAGTATATCTAGTTTTATTTATTTTTTCAATAATATTCATTTTATATATTATATAAATATATTTTTAAATCAAATTAAAAAAAATAAACATATATTATATGATTAATTATTTTTTCTATTTATTTTATTTATTTTTATTTTGTTTATATATTCATAATAAAAATAAAATTGAAGGTATTTGTATATGTAATAATGGGAGTCCAGCTCCTTCAGATTCTCCACAATGCACTCCTTCACCAAGTCCTCACATTTGTGTTGGTTGCGATGGAGAATATGAATTAAGCATGGATGATAAATGTTATATTCCAAAAATTAAGAAAGATTGTGAACTTAAAGGTTGTAATTATGTTATGGATTTTTTAATATGTGGTCAATATGATTTTTTAGCTGAAAAACTAGGTCCGACTGGAGCAAGTATATTTTATGGTATAATATTAATTTTGATGGCAATTATTCTAATCGCTTTATTATTTAAAATGAGTCCAAGTAAATCAACAAATGATTCAAATGAATAATATAAATAAAACAAATAATAAAATATTTTATATTAATATAATGTTAAAAATATTATTATTAATAAGTATTATATTTTTATGTTTATCATTAAATAAAAATAAAGAAGGACTTTTAGATGATCTCGACTTTGATGATGGTTGTAAATGGGTAACTCCAGCTCCAATGTGTTCTCCTCCTTCAGGTTTAGTTTTTACTAATTTATTTAAGGCTGATGAAGGCGGAGATACGAGCGCTAACCCCGCGCAATGCACAGATGATGATGAAAATCAGAATGACTGTGGAAATTGTGGAACTAAAAGTTCCTTTACAGGGACTTTAAAAACTAATATGCCTGACGGTGCAAATATAACAATTAAAATTGGTGATGGTGATGGTGATCCAGAAATTTATACTGGAGATATCTCAGATGCGGCACAAGCGGAGCCTGCTGCTGTGATTACATCATTAAGTGCAATGACTACTAGTGGCGCCAAAAAATTGGGTAGTATAGTGACCATTACAAATCAAAATACACAATATACTATAACTTCAAATAATAATGATAATATAGTTATTACTTTAGATGAAAACAGTATTTTTGATGTTAATAGCGGTTCCTACAGCATTAATAATAAAGCGCAATGGGTTTCACCCGCTCCTATGTGCGATGGACCATCCCCTTGTCCTGGAAAAAATGAAGATGATTGTGGATCTTTTGGTCACTGGACAATGGTGATTGTAAGTGTAAGTTTATTAGTCTTAGTGGCGGCGCTGGGGTTCGCATTTAGAGGAAATTCATCTGATACAACATAACCAAGTGATTAAGTTACAATTAATTCACAAGCATAATAATATTTTATATATATATATATATATATATGATTAAATATTTATTATTATTTTATTTATTTTTATTTTGTATATATATTCATAATAAAAATAAAGTTGAAGGAGCATGTGTTTGTGAAAATGGGATTCCATCTCCTTCAGATTCTCCACAATGCACTCCTTCGCCAAGTCCTCATATTTGTGCTAATTGTGATGAAGGATATGAATTAAGAGGTAATAAATGTTCTCCTTCTCCTGATAATCCTGATCCTGATCCTGAACCTGCTTCTGCTCCTGCTTCTGCTACTGCTCCTGATCCTGCTCCTGATCCTGCTCCTGCTTCTAGCCCAGAACCGGATGATGATTATACAATGTATATAATTATAGGAATAGTTGTTGTAATTATTTTTTCATTAATAGGAGGATATTTTTATTATAAAAGCAAAAAAAGTGCTGATTTAGATTCTATGAAATCTGATGTTCCTGCTCCTGCTTCTGCTTCTGCTTCTGCTCCTGATCCTGCTTCTGCTCCTGCTCCTGCTTCTGCTTCTGCTCCTGCTACTGCTGTGAAAAATGGTGTTACTGTGAGAACTGTTACTCCTGCTGTGAAAAATGGTGCTACTGTGAGAACGGTTACTCCTGATGTGAAAAATGGTACTCCTGATGTGAAAAATGGTGCTACTGTTCCCGCCAAGTCTGCCACGAAGAAATAATTAAAATTTAAATGATAATAATAAATTAATAACTTATTTTTTTATAATAATATATTATATGATAAAAGTAATATTAGTAATAATAATATTAATTTTATTCTTGAAAAAAGATAATATAGAAGAATTATGTGCAAATAGATATTTATGTCAACAAAATACCCCGAATCCTAATTCAAATGAAAAATATGATTTAATAGATTTAAAAGATAAAAAAATAATACCACATAATCAGACTAGTGAAATAGGTGAAAATTTATGTTGGCGGAGTGGTGATGTTGATAATGGAGTATTTAAAATTAATGGTGTTGAACCAAATTGTGAATCAAGATCATCAACTGATTGTGAGAATGAAAATACTGGTTGTTTTTTTAGAGAAAGATGTTTAGAAGCAGATTCAACATTAAAGGGGATTTGTAAACAGAATTTTGATGAAAATTTAAGTGATGAATTATATATAAATGATTTTTTTTGTGAAAACAATAATTGCAATGAGGATGATTTTAAGGTAAATGGTGTTTGTTGCAAGACTGCTTGTAAATTTAAAAATGATTTATATTATAATTTATATTTGAATAATTCTCCAAGTCCTAGTCCTAATCCTGTCCCCCCATCTCCAATAAAAAAATATACTTGTGTTACAAATTATGATTGTAATTGTGATTATACTAATAATTATTGTATAGATAATCAATGTGTTTCATTAAAACCAAAATTAGAGATAGAAAAATTGAAATGGATTTTAATTTTAACAATAGCTTTTTTATTATTTTTTGTGATTAATCCAGTATTAATAAGTGGTTTTATATTTTGTATTATATTTTTAATGATAGCATTTTATTTTGGATTTATAATTTATACGCATTGGATAATATTTATTATGTTTATAATATTTTTTATATTTTATGTTAAAATTTAATTTGAAAAATTTAAAATAAATTTAAATAAAATAAAAGATATGAAAATATTTGATCATATTCATGGATATATAAAAATTTGTAAAGATGCTAAAAAAATAATAGATACAAGTGAATTTCAGAGATTACGAAATATAAAACAATTAGGATGTGTTTATTATGTGTTTCCATCTGCTTCACATAATAGATTTGAGCATAGTTTAGGTGTATATAATTTAAGTAGAAAGTATATGGATATTTTAAATTTAAGTGGTGAATATTTTAATAAAAAGCAATATAAATTAATATCAATTGCAGGATTGATTCATGATATAGGTCATGGTCCATATAGTCATAATTTTGATGAATTTATAAAAGGTAAGAATCATGAATATCGTTCAATAGAGATATTTAAATTTATGAATAATAAGTATAAATTAAATTATAGTGATGATGATATAAAATTTATTAATAATGTAATTGAGCCGAATTATAATGTAAATAATTATTTATTTCAAATAATTTCAAATAAGAATGGTTTTGATGTAGATAGAGTTGATTATATGTTAAGAGATATAAAAATGACAGGAATAGAGAATGATAATAATATAGATAATAAATTTTTTGATGATTTAATGAATAATTCAATGATAATACATAATGAGATATATTTTAAAAATGAAATGATGGGATATTTGGATAAATTTTTTGAAATGAGAAAAGATTTATATTTAAAAATATGTAATCACAAAGCAGTTCGTTCAATAGAAATAAGAGTAAATAAGTTACTAATGTTTATTGATAAGAAATATAAAATAAGAGAATGTATAGATAAGAGTGATTGGGATAGATTTTGTTTATTAACAGATTCAATAATTAATTTAATAGAGTTTGAAGTTGATGATGATTTAAATGAAGCAAAACAATTATTAAATGATATTAAATCAAGAAATAATTATAAACTAATAGGTGAATTTACAACAAATAGTATAGAAGAATATAATGAATTTTTGAATAATTATAAAGGAAATAATATTTTAGATACATCAAAGATATCTTATTATTGTAATGAGTATCCTAAATTAATTAATAATAATGGTGATTTAATAATAAAAAATAAAAATAAAAAAGATATATATATTATAAAAATTTTTGATGCAAAATTGCAATAAATATAAACCCAAGTGGAATCCAGAATTTTGGAATAATTTAAAAAATGGTGATATAACAAATTGTTATTCATATGCATTTAATTATGTAGAAAATAATTTAGAGAAAAAACTTCAACCTGGTGAATTATCAAACCAAAAGTTTGAATCTTATAATTGCAAAGAAATAGAAGATAAAATAAGAAATGATTATGGAATAAATTATTTAAATAAATTGAATTCAAAAGATGATATAATACCTTGTAATCATTATAAGATAGCACTTGTAATAGATAATAAAAATAAAGATAAAGATTATCATTTTTATAGACAAGATGTAAATGGATATTGGAGTCATAAAACAGGTAAGGATCCAATATCAAATAAGGATGCATCTGGTAATTTAATAAAGGATCCTTATTATGCAGATAGAAATTATAAAGATTCAAAAGATGATGATGATAATAATTATAATTTATTTTGTAGTTATTATTCAATACCTTTTCATGAGCCTATGGAAAGATATAATAATTTAAAAGTGGAGCAATAATTAAATATTATCTAATAATTGTAATATTTTAACAAAATCTAAATTAATAATATTTTTATTTTTATTAATATTATTAATATTTTTTTTAGGTCTTGGTGTATCTACTTTTTTAGGATTATATTTATGCATTTTATTTATATAGGCGATAGTATTATCATCTCTTCTAATTAAACAATCCATTATATATATAATTATTTTTATATTTAAATTTCCAATTAATATTTATAAAAGTTAAGAATATTTACATAATAATTTAATTAAATTGTTCCAATCTTCATAAAATAAAGCTAATTCGAAATCTTTTTTTTGTGGTTTATGATTATTTTCAAGTAAAATAATTATATAACTAATATCAAGTTTATTTTCTAGACATAATTCTAATAATTTAGTATTATTGAATAATTTTAAATGATGTAATATAATATTAATTAAAAAATTCTTACAAATTATTCTTTTATTTAATGTATTTTCATTTTTTAAAAATGTTAATTTAGAGTTTTGATTTATTAAATTATCGAAAATAACAATATTACCTTTTTTAAAGCATTCAAAATTGAATTCATCATAATATTCTAAGTAATCTTTATTTTTTAATAATTTTAGAATAATATCATTATAATTTCTTTTAATTAAATTAATAATAATATCTTTATCTGTTTTAATTACAAAATTATCAAATATATAATTTAAGATATCTTTACATTCAACAACTTCTTTAATAATTTTATTAATTTTATTATTAATAATAATTTTATTAGGAAAATTAGTAAGTATATAATTTATAATATCTTTATAATTATATTTTATAGATATATCAAAACATCCATCAATTTGTGAGTGATATGGATTAAATTGTATATTGAATTCTAATATTTTTTTTATTAAATCTATATAATTATGTTTTGTTAGATTGTAGAGTATATTATTTTTATTTACCAAATCAAATATATTTTTCTCTTCAGAATTAAGAATATTTTTATCAAAAATAATATTAATAATATGATTATAATTAAAACATTCATTAAATATAGTAATTCTTTTGTTATGAATTAAATTATTTAAATTATTTTTATTTAAATAAATTCCATTATTAAATAACCATTTAAAAGTTTTTAATGATCCACTATGAGATAAAAAATTAATTTTATTCTGAATACATTTAATATCATAATTAACAAAAGTATTTTTTAAATTATCAATAATAAATCTAAAATCTTTAGAGATTAATCTTAATTTATATAAATCACATGGGGTTTTATCTTTTAATAAAGAAATAATATTTAAAATTATATCATGTGATAAATCATTCATAATATATTATTTCTTTTTTATTTTTATATAATTTGATTTTTTAATTAATAAAAAATAAACTAAATAATGAGTATTTTGCAGGATTTGAAAACATATATAAAAATGCAAAATATTTATTTATTTAATGCGATAACTGATAAAGAGGGATGGAAAAGGAATGATTTAAGTGAATATTTAGATGATAATTTAATAAATAATTCAATAATAAATATTTTTAAAAAAGATATAAAAAAAGATTTGTTAATTATGTTTCAAAAAAATGGTGAAGATATAGATGATTTAGAAATATCTAAAAAAATAGATAATTATTTTATGAAAAACAAGATATATTTTGAATTAGATGATGATGATAAGAATGATATGATAACAGAACGTAGATTAGAAAGAAATAATAAATTTGATTCAAATAAATGTATGGCAAGAGTATGGCAACAAAATAGATTATACAAAACTGGGACAGGTGGTTTTGATAATATTCAATGTAATTTTAATAAATCATTTAATTGTAATTTATGTAAGAAGCATAAAAAAAAGTTTGATGAAAATAAATTATATTGTGGATTAATTAATGAACCTAGACCAGATCCTTTATATATAAATAAAAAAAGATGTTATTGGTTAGATGAGTCGGATGATTATTTAATTAAAAATAGTTAAATCAATATTTAATTGTGCGGATGGACATTTTGATTGAAAAATATCTCTAATATCATCTAATGATATTTTACCATATTCAATCATAAATAAAGCGACAATTAAAGGTGAAATAGTAATACCATTATAACAGCAAATAAATATATTATATTCGCTAATATTTTCATAAATAAAATCTAATATTTTTTTTTTATTATCTTTTAGTAATTGAATATCATTATTAATATTATTATTTGAGAATGGAATTCTGATTTTGGTTGTATTTTTATTTAGGAATCCTTGATTTTTTGTGCAATTAATAACAATATTAATATTATTATTATTATAAAATTCTTCATCATATAAATCATTAATATTTCCAATCCAAAGTCCAGAAATTATTTCAAATACCATTTTTAATTTATAATTTGAAAAATATTTAAAAATAAAACTTAAAAATTAGAATGAATATGAATTTTGATGAATTATATAAATCATTGGACGAACCATTAGAACCATTAGAAAAAAAAGAGGATTGTTGTTCAAATCCTGATAATCATTTTAATAATGATGGTAAATTAATTTGTAATATATGTAATCAATATATTTCAAATATATTAACTACACCGGAATGGGTTAATTATTCAAATGAAAAAACAAATCCAACTCGTTGTGGAATGCCTATAAATATTTTACTTCCGGAATCTTCAGTAGGTTCTACTATTGGATTAGGTAATAATAATAAAACTATGAATCAAATCAGAAGATATCAACAATATACTTCAATGCCTTATAAAGAAAGAAGTAGATATAAAGTTTTTAATTATATAACAGATATATGTTTAAAAAATAATATTAATAATAAAATTATTAATGAATCTCATTCATTATATTCGATTATATCAAAAACTAAGATAAGTCGTGGAAAAAATCGTGACGGAATTATTGCAGCTTGCGTATTTTATGCTTGCAAAGAAGTTGGATGTCCACGAAGTACTAAAGAGATAGCGAGAATATTTGATTTAAATATTACTATTATTACAAAAGGTTGTAAAAAATTTACAGAAATTCTTCACTTAAACAAAGGACATAGATTAAATAACTCATCTTGTATTAATCCATCAGACTTTGTTGAAAGATTTTGTAATAATTTCGATTTTAATGAAAATGATATAAATAATATAAAAAAAATTTGTAAAAAAGCAGATGATTTAAATATAATTGCAGAAAATACACCACCATCTTTTGCTGCAGGATGTATTTATTATTATATAAAAAAAAGAGATTTAGAATATACAAAAAAACAAATTTCAGAGATATGTAATATTTCTGAAGTTACTATTAATAAATGTTATAAAAAATTACAAGAATCTAATAAATTATAAAACTAATCTTACTCCAAAATAAATCAATGTTACTAATATTGCTTTAAATAATGTAAAAACAATATTCACACTTCCATCATTCATAAATATTTTTTCATTAAATAATAAAACTTTCTCAAATTGAGGAATGTTAAATATTATACTTAATATAAAAACTAATATTATTTCCTTATAATTTGTCATTACTTTATTTTTTATTTTTGATAATAAATCATCCGATTCTAATTCATTTTGCGGATTTTCAATTTGTTGAGCAGCCATTTGTTGCTGCGCTGCCATTTGCTGTGCAGCCATCTGTTGTTGAGCCGCCATCTGTTGCTGTGCCATTTTTTGTTGAGCAATCATCATTTGTTGTTGTTGCATCTTTTGTTTTTGCATCATTTCTTGTTTCTGTTGTCTTATTAACATTTCTCTTTCCTCATCAGTAATTTGAGGCATTTTTTGTTGAGATTGTTGAGGTTGTTTTGTAGAATTTAGATCATTTATTATTGAATCTACCATACTATTTTCCTTTTCATCTAATGAATTCATATCATTCATTAGACTTTGAATATCAGTTGAATTAGACATAATTTATTATTAAATATAATATTATTTTTTTATATAAACGAAATTATATATTTATTATATTACATTCATCTATATAATTATAAAATATATTACCCAAATATAAACCCAATAATATTAATAATAAATCATTTACTAACATTTATTATATACTAGATTTTTTATTTATTACATAATTATTATCATCATTTATATATCTTAAAAAAAACATTATACTTATACCCAAAAAAATTAACTTTAAATTCATTATATTATAAACTAATATTTAAAAAAATCTGGATTTACTCCAAATGGCTCATCACTTGATAATACTGGAACTGTTTTATATAAATAATCATTCTTAACATAACCAACCAATTGAGGAATATATACTTTTTTAAAATCTTTTAAATTATCACCATATTTATCAACACACGCATAATATCCTTCCTTTGTTGTTAATATTAATGAAACAACTATTAATAATAAAAAAAGTTTTAAATACATAAAGTTTTAATATATATTAATATTAGATAAATTTATTATGGATAATGATTTAGATAATATTTATGATTTATTTTCAGATAATGTTCAAAATGAACATGAAATAAAATCAAATGAAACTCAATTATATTATACAAATAAAGCTGAAAGTATCTTACATCAAATGCAAAATAATGATACTTATTTTATATTTTTAAAAACATTTATAAAAAAATATCATGAATTAAATTCAGAACAAAAACAAGAAATAATTCAATTTATGGATATTAAACCTAAAATTGAGAAAGTATTTATAAAACAAAATAATACTAAAAAAAAAAATAATAAACCAAAATTATGTAATTATGATGATTATTAATATTTCTTTCTACTCAATTTCTTTCTATTTGTTCTTTTATGTTTTTTAGCAATCTTTTTATTTGTTTTCTTTCTATTTGATTTACGTTTCTTTTTTGATTTTTTGAGTTTAGTATTTTTTTTTGATTTTTTGAGTTTAGTATTTTTCTTTGATTTTTTCTTGGTTTTTTTTAATCTTTTTGAACCTCCTGTTATGTCAACCTCATAATCATCCTCCACCTCAGCCGAAGCCGAAGCCGAAGCCCCGTCCTCATCATCCTCGTCCTCCACCACCTCAGCCGAAGCCCCGTCCTCATCA
>MDSZ01132640.1_pt1 | contig 19653 bp, 6 predicted proteins | sample 811201 | NCBI WGS metagenome assembly MDSZ01 (sample SAMN05326647, study PRJNA326480) | marine metagenome | isolation source: seawater | place: Indian Ocean: North | collected 2010 | reverse complement strand
ATGCTGTAGAACTTGAAACAGTTTTGAAAGAAGATCCGTTGTAAACTTTTAAAAGCGAATTACTAGTGTCCCACCAAATTTGTCCAGCAATAGGACTGCTTGGTGCTGAAGTATTCGCGAAATTTTCTAATAACTTAACAAAGTTTTCATTGAGCAATTCACCGTAGCCTGAGTAGTTTTTACCTATAAATGTTAGGTCTGTACTATTATCAATAGTACCATCACTCACTGTGGCTAATAGTGCCCCGCTTGTTTTATTAACTGTATATGCCATTTATGTACTCCACACTATTATTTATTAAATTACACGTTAATTCACCGTAGACAGATTTGTCAGCGTCTGGATTCTCACCGTATATTCTATTTCTATCAAGCGGTTTAAGGACTTCTGTACAGGGTGGAAAACCACATGAGTCAATAATTTACCTGTATTAACTGCTCCTGCCCAACTTTTAAGTCCTAATTCGTCAAAAACAAATGTACCATCAAAATTATTCGTATTATCAAACGCCGCTTGTCCGCTAGGCTCACCATAATCTAGCAAACAGCTCACAACAATATCTGTATATACAGCACCTTCTGTATGATTTACTACAATTTTGTTTCTTTGAGCATCATTATTTAGAGCTGATAAATCATCAACTACTTTATAATATGTTTGATTATATAAACTGCTGTTCGTACCCGAGTTATTAGCAGGCTTATATGTAATAACACCTGTAGGGTCAACACTTGTACCACCGTTTCCTAACGCTAGTTCATGTATAAAACCTGTAGTTTTATTACCTATACTTAAGGCCAACGCTTCACTGATATTTTCGTAGTGAATAGCATTTCTTTTATCTACAAAAACTTCACCAGATTCTGGATCAAATATCTTAATATGTCCTTCAACATTGACATTTCCAGTATCGTCTGGGCGTTGTTCTTCTTGCTGTTTCTCTTCGATCTTCATCTTTGTTTCTTCCGCTTTATTCATATATTTATGTCTTTATAAAAGTTGGTTTCTCAAGTAAGAAATTGGATTGAATTGTTCCAGCATTTTGTAGTCCAAGTCCATCTGATGGTGCTGAATCAGTAAGTTTATACCAAGTTTTAGCATCAGGGTTTGGAATTTCCTGTCTTTCACTGATATCTATAACAGATGTATTCACTCCATGTTCTTTAATACTAGTTCCCATAGTACCTCTTCTCAATCTGCTTATGGTATTGTCAATAACGTTGATAGCCAAATACTCTATTCTCTCTCCATCAACATCAACTACGCCATACAAGTTTTGGCTTGGGTCTGGTGTAGGTAAAACACTAGCATCTTTGAGGTGTATCTTTCTTGATTTTTTGGTTACTGCTTTTGCTAATTCTGTGCTATCTAGTCTACTTAATCTGTAATACTTTTTGTTGCCAAGAATGTCTTGAAGTATTTTAAATCCTACTGCTGGTTTAATTGTTTCTTCAGTAAAGTGTGTAATCATAATAATGTCAGTAGCATTAATAGTTGAAGCAAAAGTAATCTTGTCGCCTTGTATTGAATAATCTAAGTTGGCAATCTGTCTTACACCATTCAATGTTACCCAGAGATAGTTAACACTGTTAGGTGTTCTAAATCCTGTGTACTCTGCTACATTGATAATTGTTGTTGTAGTTGAGTCAAAGCCTAAACTATCAAATGCTCTATCGTCATATCCAATTTGTGTTGATATACTTACTTGTTGAGAACCTTTGAAAGTTTGTGTTGTAATTTTTTCTAAGTTGTGATTGTTAAAAGTTGTAACTCTTAAACTATCACTGCCTGTAAATGTTCCGCCTGTAATCACAAGTTCAGTAGCACTATTGAAATTGTAATCAGCATTTGTCAAAACAGCAATATCAATTTTTGCTTTTGAAGTTGCCGCTGTATTAAGATTAATTGCTTTTATAGTACTGTCGCTTCCTTGTGTGATAGTGTAAGCAGTTGTTTCAACACCATCAATAAAAACTTTTGTATCTGATTTAGTTAGTGTAGCATGGTTGACATCAGCATCGTCGGTAATATCATAAACAGTAGTACTGCCATCACTTATATAATAATTGAATACTGGTGGACGTAATCTATTGTCATTCAATTCTACTATTACTTTATCTGTTCTTGATAAATCAAAGTTACTTCCATCTGAAAGTGTAAATGTTCTTGTGCTGTCATTTACGTTAAAAGTATCTACTGTAACAATACTAAATGTTCTGTTCGCTGTAGAATTAACATCAAAGATATAAACTTGTACGTTGTCACCTGATACAAGATTTCCAGCAAAGGTTAATTTTGTTTGACTTCCATCTGCTGATGCTGTAACACTTCCAGCAATCTGATTGTTGACAAAAATTAACATCTGTCGATTATCTACTTGATCAAAAGCAATAGGAATATTAACGTTGTTTACAGTTGAACCTATACCTGTTTTATAATCAAATATCATTTTGTCACCAGTAACACCAAAACTTGTTACGTTAAATATTTCTCCGTTAGCAGGAGGAGTAGCAAAAATAATCTGTCCTGAATCTTGATTAATTGTAAAGTTAGTTAAGTAACCATTTGTTTTACTGTACACTAAAACTTTTTGTGTAAACTGTTTATTGTCTGAGTATTTGTAAGTTGTTTCAACGCCATCGCCTTGATAGTTGTAAGCAATAATAGGCATACCTAAAGCGCCGTCGTCATCTGAATCTCTACTAGGTGCTGTAAAGACATTCATATTTAAAGTATCAAATACTCTTCCTGGTACAAACTCTTCTGGAGCGTGTGAACTGTAAGCATCAACAAATGCTCCGCCACCTGTTGTAATGTCAGCAGGTCTTGTACCTAACAACGAGTCTTCAAATTTACTTTGAAGTTTTGTATCTAAAGCAGAACTACTAATAATATATCTGCCATCACTATCAATTTCAAAGTTGTCAAAATCTCTACTATCAAATAATCCTTTGTCAAAACCAGGATCCTCACTAAACAATGGTCCTTGTACTTTTGTACCTGGATATGTAATGCCTTTGAATACCATACCTAGTTTTTCTTTGTAATCTTCTTCTTCAACATTTCCATATGGCTTGTAGTACGCCATAGTTCTATCCATAGCATTATCAAATGTATTATCTAATTTTACAGTCATGTATGTGCTATCAAATGTACTTCCACTTGTAAATGCTGTGTTTACAACATAGGCTTCGTTATTAAACTGTATTACATCACCAACAGTGTAACTGGTATTTTGTTTCCATTGTTTAACACTTGAACTAAATCTAACTCTATCTAGTTTTATAGTTTCTTTAATTTTTCTGATAGTTTCATTTTTAAGTACAGGGTGTAATATTGCTTCTGCTGTAAATCCACCGCCTGACACTGTAACAGTTGGTGCTTTTACATAACCACTTCCTTTATTTGTCATTGTAATTGTGTTTACTTGGCCGCCTACTATTGTACAAGTAGCAGTTGCTCTTACACCACCTTCGATAACATTACCTAGTTTATCTTTTGGTTCTTCAATTGTAATTGTAGGTGGCGTCACATAACCAATACCAAAACGTGATCTTCTTAAACTGTCAACAATGTATGAGTGGTTCTCTCTCCACATCTTATAGTTGTTGTTAGTTTCAATAGTTGCTTTATCATGTCCTTGTTCGTAATTAGGTGATCTAAATGTTTGTGTTACTTCATCATAGTAAGCAGGTTTGTCAAAGTCAGTAGCATCACCGTCATAAGTTTCTTGTTTACTATATCCTAAAACATATTCTCTTACTTTTGTATGATAAGGTTTAACTTCATTGATATAGTTGTTAACAAATTCTTGATTATCTCTTTGATAAACAGCAAACTGATCTAATGCTCTAAGGTTATGATTTAAAGTAATGAAACTTGTTTTAAATAACCAATCAACAAATGGTTGTTCTTTTAGAACAAATCTCATCATAGCAAATATAAGTTTGTTCATTTCAACTTCTAAGTTGTTAATGAAAATATCATTTCTTACAGCATCTATAATATTTCTTGTTTCAATTTGTGGCTCTGTATCTAACAGTTCGTAGTCAAAGCCTTCCATATCAAAACCAAATCTGTAAGTAGAATAATCATGTAGTTCAGGCTTTAACTCTATAGTTCCGTTTTTCTGACCAACTAGTGTGTACCCTGTAGATTTTTTACAGTATAAATCCCAGTTGCCGCCGTTGTTAATTTTAATAATAGCATTGTTGTCAATAGCATTTGAATACACACTGTTAAATTCTTCGTATCTATGATTTATAAAAGTATCTTTACTATATCCTGTAGCATACCAATCTATATACTTCCAAAACTTTTTAGTATCATAACTTTGTATTCTGTTTGCTTTCCAAGTTTTATCTTCTTGTAGAGTTTGAATAGTCCAGCGTCCGTCGATGTTGTTGTCTGTTTCAACTAACACTCTCCATCCTGCTTGAGTAATATTTTTATTAATGTAACTTAACTCTAATTCGTTAGCAACCTTTTGATCCCATAGTTTGTCAATTTTTGTTGGCATAGGATCTTCTTTATTAAGATTGTCAAACCTTATAGACTTAACAACGTTCTTTTCTTTGACTACATTATTAACATAATCTACAAATTCTTTTAAAGCATTGTATCTGTTTACAAACATAGTTTGCCTTGGTCTTATATCAATGCCGTATCTGTCACCTAAACTTAAACTTATGTCTGGAACAAGGTTACCTCTGTCATCAGCACCTACTAAACTGTCTTTCATTTTGTTGTAAATGTCTTGAGGCAATACACCTTTTGGATTACCTTCTTGTACTAATTGCCATTCGTTGTGTAACAATTTGTCGTTTGCTTTTCTGTCATAATCGATACTTAACACAACGTTTTTATCACTTAACAAGTCTGTACAATTCACAATACTTAAAGTATCTTTACCTGTAAACTGACAATAACTTAATCCGTTTGTAACAGGATCAATAATTAGACTTCTAATTTGTCCTGTGCTTTTAGTTTTAGAATCATGTATTTCTCTTACATTAGTTGCCCAGAAATAATATTTTGTTTCTAGTTTGCCTGTTTTAGGATTTACTTTAGAAATTTCAACATAAGCGTTATCATCATGTTTAGTTACAAAAGAAGAATTGCTTGGAGGTGTATCACTTTCTACCCATTGGTATATTGAAATATTACTTCCTGGAAATACTGATCCCCAAAATGTTGATCTATAATCTGCTGATCCTTGTTCATATTGAATGTATCTTAGTTGTGATAGATCCCACCAAATTTGACCAAGGTGTGCTTCTGGTCTCCAATATGCTTCACTGTTATTAACGTTTACGTCATCAGTTGAAACATTATAAACTGCCGGATCCCATTGTGTTTTAAAGTCTATATTCTGTTCTGCTTCACCAGGTACTTTTCCTTTGATTGGATCAATATAATCTAAATATCTTATTATTTCATTAGTAGATTTATTATATAAAAATACTTTGTTTATTCTGTCTACGTCTACAAGATCTTGTTGTTGTTCTGATACATTATAAATTTGTCCTGTTGTTTCAAATCTTATTAATCTGCCTGTATCAACTGTACTTGTATCTTGATCATCAAATGGACTTGAAACGTAAATTGTTCCATTTGCTATTGTAACAGCACTACCAAATTTGTCTCTACTGTCTAATGAACTTGTATATAAACTGTCACCTTCAATATATCCTGTACCTACTTGTTGATAGATGTGAACTGAACCTGTTCTATATTTTTCAGTGATAAGTCTTGTTGCGCCGCCATCTAATAATGTTTGGTCTTGGTCAAATGTAGTTTTAACAAATGTACTTCCATTTGGACAACCTACTATAAGAGTTTCACCATCTCTTGAAAGTGCCAACGCTTCACCAAATTTATGTCCATCTGTTGTATATTCTGTAAGTTGTATCTTTGTTGCTTTATCATCACTTCCGCCAATGTATTCTGAAACTAAATCATTAAACAATGTTCCTGAAGTACCTGGTGCTACAAAAACTGGTTTATAAGTTTTAGATCTTATGTGTACTTTGCCTCCAGACTCAATAGCGTCTACAAAAGGAATATTAGCATTGTTTATATCGTCTATTAGGGTTCCACTTGTTGTACCTGTAGTAGTAATTTTATAACCGTTTACATAGAAAGGTTCTCCTAAATTATAACTACTAGGATCTAATTCATGGATCCATCTACCATACATTTGATTGTCTTTTCTTCTGTGTATTTCAACAATACCACTTTTATCTACAGCGCCTGATACTTCTGGTACACCAACAAATAATGTGTCACCGTCTTCGTTTAGTTCGATAGCAGTAGAACCAAAGTTCCCTTCTGCTTGTGGAAATTTAGGTGCTATAGTTTGTAAATGTCTAAACTGGTTTGTAAAGATTGTGACTGTAGAACCTTTTGGTACTTTATTAGCAAAAGTAATCTTAGGTGTTGAACTACTTTGTGTATAAAATACTGTGCTATCCTCAATGGCTATTCTTTTTACGCTATCAACAAATACAGGGTCAGCATGATTAAACACTCCTGTTCCTGCTGTATCTAATGTAAATTCTTTTGTGGCTCCGTCTGCTACAAAATTCTGATAGTGCCTGTAATATAAATTTACGGCTCCCATTCTTGTTGTACTGTCTTCACCAACAACACTTTCGTTTGGATTACTAATAGCAATTATCTTACCATTGCTGTCTATAGAAACAGCACTAGCAAAACCATCTGTAGTACCAGTAATGGTGTCAACTAATCTCCAAGTTGTCATTGTTCTAACAACAAGGTCGACGTTGTTTCCAGGAGCAGTTGTAAATGTAATTGTTTGTGTAGCATTATCCCAAGTATAATCCCTTGATGCTACAAGATCTGTTCCGCCTTGTCTTACATAAATTTGTTCACTTGATCCAGCATTTTCAAAATCACTTTGTAGAACAAAAGCAGTAGTAGAACCATCTCCTCTTAAATTTTGTGTATAACTATCATAATTTTGTATAGCGTAAATGTATACTTTCTTTTTCCCAGGTGCTGTAACTAAACACCATTTACCGTTAGCACTCATTTTAACTTTTTCGCCAAATCTATCACCAGTTGATAATTCTCCTGGTTGATGTAGAACTTGTGAAGTTAGAGAACCTGACTTAGGATCTTTGTAGAAGAATGTTACTAAACCTTTTTGACTATTTGTACCTGGAGCACCTACGGCTACCCATTCAAAAGGTGCATACCAATCTTCGTATTTGCCCATAACTTTTCTAGGATTAAACTGTCCTGTTGTAACAGATTTTCCAAATTCTGCCACGTCAGTTACTTTGCTCTGTATAACCATAAAAGGTTTCAAGTCTAGTGGTTGTGGTGTGTACACATGAATTTTATTTGTACTTGCTTGTCCAATTACAACATATTGATTATTACGCTGAGCACAAACACTATCACCAAATGTTGTATCAGCAGTGCCTGGATCTAATGCTATTGATTGTGTGGATTTGTAACTGTTAACTTTTTCTAAGACTTTCCAGTTTCCTGTACCGTCATTATCAATATAAAACTTATCGCCTTTGTTCCAGCCAACTCTAGGTGTAGTAGTGTCAGTACCAGTTTTAAATCTTATGCTTGTAAACTTCATTACTAAAGCCACACCTGATTCTTTTCCTACTTCTTTACTACCTCCAGTAACAAATTCAGTTGGCGAATTTATTTGTTGGATATTGTAAACACCATCACGTTTATTTGTGTAACCTCTGATTGCTACAATATCTCCAGGCATAAAGTTGTGAGGAGTTGAAGTAGTCCAAGTATAAGTTGAACCATCTACACTTCCGTCATTGCCTGTTACAATAATTTTTGTATTGTCTAGATATAAAATATCCCATTCATTTGTGCCATCATTTGCTACCCATACAGTATAACCAATTTTCATATCGCCTAAGAATGGTGTTAATGTCTGAGCATCTTTTGAATTAAACAAAGTAGCATCAGCATCAGTTAGTTTAGGATAACCTACGTTAGGCAAAAGTTTATCATGAAATTGTTCTGACGTATGACCAAACTGTAAACTTTTTTGTGTAGGAATAAAATCATAGTTTATATCCGCCGGCTTTTTATAAAAATCTTCTACAGTATATTCTGTTTTACTACCTAAAGTTTTTTCTTCAACACTTTTAACAGTTTTAAGTATTTGTGGATTATCTGTAAATCCTGCTTCATCTAATTCTAATTCTACTCTGTTGTTAATTGTATTAGCACCATACGAGCCTGTTCTAATCGCCCATTCTTCGTAAAATTGTACGTCACTAGATATAGTATCAAACTTACTTCTTACAAGTTTGTCAACAGCACTCTTAGTTCCTTTTTGTTTTAACATACCTTGATAAAACTTAACCTGAGAAACATCATCTAAACCAATTTGACTAAAGTAATCTCTTGCTTGGTATCCAATAGCACCTTTGCCATATTTGTCAGTTTCACTTTCTAAGTTAACAGCATCAATATCATAAAAACTTTGAAAGTTTTTACCAAGTGTGTCAAAGTTAGGTAATAGTCCTATTTTAAATGAGTCTGTTTTTGTCCATTTTGAATATTCAAATATATCTGAACTTGTATGATTAGAACTTGCTGTGTAGTTTTGTTCTTTAAACTTAACAATGTCGCCTCTAACATAATCTGTATTTGCTACCCAGACAGGAACAACACCATCGTTGTAAATAAATCCTTGTGCTGTTAAACTTCCATCCCAATTACCTGTTTTATATCCTACAAGTTTAAGTCTAAATTGTCTGCTACCTAAAGCAGGTTCAAATATAATATCGTTAAATTTTGTTTTATTTTTGAAAACAAGAACGTGTTCGTACTCTACAATTCTAGTGTTGGCAAAATATATTCCACCAGCATCAGGATTAGGATAAAGTTCAAATTCGTTATCTGCTCTCATCATTTTATATGTGTTAGGTCTTAATGGCTCATAGTTTTGATTTAAAACATTAACACTTGTTTGTCTATTAAGTAAACTATCTACAACACCTTTAGTTGTTGAACATCTAATTCTATTAGCAGTTGGCGATAGTGAAATTACAGTGCCGTCTGCCCAACCTTGTTTAGTCCAGTGTACAAATTCTTTTACACTCATTAACCAGTTCGCTGTAATTTTTACAGTGCCAAAGTCTTCCATTCTATTATCAAAATCGTAACCTTGTGCTTTTAACCATCTTTCATATGAGAATAAAAATGTTGCTACTTCTTGTTTTGTTCTAAATGTGTGACCATAAGGAATAGATTTAACTACGTTTGTATATTCTGTATATTGATTAATTGTTTCGCCACTGACATCATGTACATTAAAGTTGCCTGTTTCTATAGGTGTAGCAATAGTAAATCTTGGATTAGTTAAATCGTAACCAAACACACTGTATCCACTTGGTGTTAACTGTACAATTACACCACTGTATGGAATATTAAGTACAGGTCCTGTTTTGTGTAAGTGTATACTGTAATCTTCGTCTGGTACAAAAACTGTTGAACTTGTACTGCTTGGCGAAACTTGTTCAGCCAATACTTGTATTAATTTTTTATCAGTATATCCTTCAATTTTATGTGCTAGTTGTACTGTTGATTTTTGTATTACATTATATAAACTTGTTGTAGTATCGATATTTTGCCAACGTAAGTAGTCAGCAACAAAGTTCGCTGTACCTTCTAATCTTACAGTAGCAGAAGGAACATTTAAATCTGTTGTTGTAATTCTTTGGTTAGTGTTTAGATGTACTAATTGGTCAAGTATCTTACTTCTTACAATTAAACTTTTATTAAACAGTTGTGATTGATACTCTGCTGGTTTAAGTAAACTCAACAACATTTGTACAGCATAAGGATATGAACTTGAAGTTTTCCATGCGTGTTCTGCCGGACCTTCGTCTCCATAAATCCAATTATGACTTGGTGACAAATCTTCACTGTTAACACTTATACTATCAATTGGAGGAAGTAGTTCGCCATAAGCATTTACAGGAATATAATCATAAATGTTTGCTCTCTTATAAGTGGCTACTTCTGTATATTCTGTTGTACTTGTATATCTGTAACCATTTTGTACATCGTCCCATAGTACTTTGTTTCCTGAAGTATATGGAGCAACACCATATCTTTCTTCCCACCAACTAGGTTTAACTGACCAACCAAACATTTCCCAGGCGTGTGTATGTGGACGATATGTATCATAATAAAAATTGTATATGCTACGCCATCCGCCTGACAATAATGTTTTGTCAAGTTTGTCTATAAAGTTTTTGTAGTTCCATGTAAACTTTTTGTTAGCATCAAATGTATTGTTTTCTGAGTAAGGTATTCTGTGGACTGTAGTCCATCTTAAAAATTCATCTTCTAGAATGCTGTTAACATTTGCTGTGTTGAAATCTGTAGTTCTAAATTTACCAGGTAATGTTTTTTTAATATCAAAAACATTATCGTCGTAATCTGTTTTTATATTATTGTATATACGTTTTTCAAGTTCTAAAATAACATTGTCTCTAGCATCACCGTATGCTATTGTTTTACTGCCATCGTGTCCTGTAATAACTGTTTGTTCAATATCATAAGTGTTGTCTAGTTCGATACAAGGTTTGTATTTAGGATACAATCCAAGTTTAGTTGGAGTTGTAGGAATATAGTTGCTGTTTGTATTGTTGTAATCAACAATCTTAATTACATCTCCTATTGCTAGATTATATGTTTCTTTAAATGTAATAGATGCTGTAGTATCAAAACTAAAATCAATGTCTTTATATAGTTGTACATCATTTTTGTATACAAGAACTGCTCTAGCACTAGGTACCTTGTCATTAAACACTTGAGCAATTTCATAAGTTTTTGTTCTGTTATCTGTAACAGTAATTGTAATAGTTTCGTTGTCAGCACCAAATGGAACCATGTCACTTGAATAAAACGGCATAGTGCTTGACTTATTACTATTAATGTTTTCTATAATTTTATCTACAGTATCTACCGGATCAGTTAAGTCTAATCCGTCTAATGTTTCTACAGCATTTACAAATCTACTTTTAAATTTTTCATATTCATTACCAGCGTATCTTACAGAGTCAATGTAATTTAATTCATTGTATTGACTTAATAACATACTTGTAATCAAACTTGAACTGTGTTGAAGAATTGTTCCTTCAGTTTGTTTTGCTGTTCCAATATCTCTTAAATTATTACTTCCTTGTAAACTACCTGTAAACATTTTATGACTGTCTACTAGTGCCTGTATGTGATTTTGTAATTGCCCTAAAGTAATAGTTTCAAACTTTTCGTTATTAGCATTTCTTTCTAAGTTACCTGGTACAGTATAATAACCTTTTGTTGTAGGAATGCTTGTTGTAAATCTTACAACAATTTGATCGTCTACTGATAAAGTATCGTTAAGTGTAACAACATTTTTTCCTTGAGTAACTCCGGTAGTAAAGTTTGTTGTCTTTTTATTGTTAACGTATACAAAAATATTTCTAAGTATATCAGTTGACGATAAAGGACTTTGTCCTATCTCATAACTTTTTACTGTAGCATCACTTACAGTATAAATTACTTCTTGTAATTGTCTACTATTTCTTGTACCCTTTTCCCAACCGTTACTATAAGAAACTGTACTGTCATATGGGTCTCTTACTTTTACAACACCAGTACTTGTATTTTGTGTTTTAACAGGCTCGCCGTGTGTAAATGAACTTGTAATATAGTTGTTTTCAAAAACAATATCGCCTACGTTATTAAATGTTCTGTAAGTTAAAGGTATACCTATCTCACTATCTTTTGAACCTGTACCTTGTTTGTATGTGAATAAATTATTACCTGTCCAGTTATTTGCTGTGTAGTCTTTAAAGTTTGTACCATTTCCATCAAACATAGCAAAAATAGGATTTTGGTTTTTTGTTGTTTTACGTTGTGAAACTTCCCATTTAGAGCCAGCCCAGTAATAAGATGCTCCTTTATTATTTGTTCCGTGAGTAGCATACACACCATCACCAACGGAAATGCTTATACCTGAATCTTCTAATACAATAGTTTCAGGCACACTGTCAGCATCTAAATCAACATAACCAACAGTCCAGATTGTTTGTCTTGTTTGTACATCATTGTCATTTATAGTAACAATTTTGTCTCCTGCTTGTAGTTGAACACCGTCTACAAAATATCCGCTACTGCCATTTATATCTGTTAGAATATCTTTATCAGTTGTAGTAATTAATTTTACACCTTCAATTCCTTTTGTAGCATGATCAAATAATTCAATGCCACTGTTGAATTCTATAATAGGTCTGTTTGCTCTAGAGTTTTCATCAATGACTGTGTTTACTTTATTGTATCCTGCTGTTGCTGTAATAACATCTTTATGGAACCATCTGTTACTTCTACTCCAAGCATTAAAGTCTACAGAACCTCTTGCTATTGTGATGTAATCTTTTCCTTCAAGTGTCATTTCAGGTGTTGGTAATTGTGTATCAACTAAATGTATTTTCTTACCTACACCTTCTACATAATAAGTTTTATTTCTGTAGACAGGTTCTTTAATTGTTGAATCAAATTGAATCTTAAGTCCGTTAGTAAATTGTACATTGTTTGGACTAGTATAAGTTTCTTTTCCTAAAAAGTCTTCAGCACTAATTGTTTCAGTTTCTTGTTCTACAATTTTGATTATACCAAATGCTTTTGGATCGTTAGCATTTTGATAATACAATGTATCTAAGTTTGCTGTCTTAACAGGAATAATTGTTGCTTTTGTTGTATCTGTGTTTCTGTAAAATTCTCTACCAGCGTAAGTATTACCTTCTTGAACAAATAGTTTTTTGTCATATGTAAGTTTGTCTATTTTTGCTAAAACAATAATTCCGCCAACTTCTTGAATTTGGAAAATACCTAAACGATCTTCAGTTGCTACTGTGCCATTTTCTTGTTGGAAGTTTAATCTATCCCACGGAGCGATATCATAATCTGCTGTAAATGTCCAGTTTGTATTATCGGTAGCATCGTTTGAATCTTGTAAGAATAAAACTTTTTTGTTAAGTAAATTTCTTTGTCCGTCTATACCGCCAAATTTTTCTACAAGAGAATCAATGGATCTACCTTGTACATCTTTATATGGCACATCAGATATTAGATCAATATTTTCTACATTATAACCATCAAATCCATCTTGTGCTGTTGCTAGTGGAACAGTAAATGTAATACCACCGTATGTGCTTAAACCATCAGTACCATTAGTTCCGCCGTTGTTTGTTACACCATGTATTTCACGTGAACTTTTAGTTTTAGTACTTGTTTGAAATCCTGATAAGCCTGGTTCTGTTTGTATAAACCATTGTGAGTCTAATTGGTTTGTGTTAAATGTATATGTACCTGTTCTTGCTATGTAGATAATTGGATTATCGCCTGTAGTACCAGAAACATTATAATTGTTATTTTCTTCGTTATAGTTTACATCAAATGTTTTTTGTAGCGGAATATCTCCTCCACTTACATTTACAACATCCGGACCATTTTCTAAATAGTAGTAACTGTTAAAGTTTACAATTTTATCAAAGTCTATAAACCCTGCCCAGTTATAAAATTCTTGATTGAAAAGTTTATTTTGGTCAGCAGTACTAACACCATTGTTTTCTAAAAAGTGTAAAAAGTCATCAAACGTTACAACAGTATTTTCATTGTCTGACACAACAGCAGGTTCAAGTTGATAGTTTGTTCTCTTGCCTGTGCTTGTTAAGTAGTTGTCAGATTTTTTAAAACTTGGACTAAACTGTCTGCCAACATATCCATTAATTCTAGATAAGTTAGCACTTGACATCAATTGGTCAAGTGTAGCACTTAAAAACTTTTTGTTTTTATCGCTTTGGTAAACTTTAGGTAAAAACGTTGATGTGTTACGCTTGGCCATTAGTAACTACTGCCTCCACTGCCTGATGAACTAGATGAACTACTTGATGATGAACTTGTTCCTGTACTACTGAAACCTGCACTTGTTGTACCTGTTACAGCAACGCCTGTTTGTGTACTAGCAGTAGAGCCATTGTTAACAACACCACTTGCTTGGATCTTAGATGCTGTAATGCTGTCAATGATTTCTACATCATCAACAGTAGCACCACTAACTAGTATTTCATCAAAGTTAGATTTAATTTGGAATAAACTACCAAATGTTTGTTCTGATGATTTTGGTACAATTACTACAGAATTAATTTGTGTTGGCAATTCGCTATGAATATACGCTGATAATTCTGAGAAGTAAAATGTATCACCAAAGTCCCAGTTGTTAACATTGAAGTAACTGTTAATTACTTCGATTACTTGTGATTTTATTTCTGAGTCACTTAAACCCAATTCTGTATTTTTTACAATTTTAAAAGTTGCTTGTAATTCTGTGTCTGCTTTTGCTCCAAACAATGCTTTAAATTTAGCACTGTGATATATTATCGAATCACTAATTGCTTTATCTGATTCGATAGTTCCAAAACTTGTTCTTAAACTTTCACTGGTAGGTTCATTTGGTTTTGTAACTGTTTCTGTTGAATCAGTTAACCATTCTTTATATGAATTATTATATGCCTGTGTAAGAATGTACAAGTCAATAATATTACTTGGACTAGGGTCTATTCTTTTGTCATTTGGAGCATTATGTTTATATTGAAACTTAATATCATCTCTTCCAACAAAATATTTAAATGACTTTGCCAGTAGTGGTATTGTTTCGCCTGGTGCTACTGCCACTGTCAGTTCAATTTTATTTTGTATAGTTGTTGACGCTATAAATTTATTATCTGTAGCACAGTAAAATATTGTACCTGACGGGTGTAAAGACTTAACTGCTTCAACTTCTCTTGTTGTACCATATTCTTGTATTACAACATCACTACCTGTTGGTTTAAATCTTTCAATGTTGTCATAGTCTAAGAAACTTTCAAAGAAAACAAACTTTCTTGAACTAGGCGAACCTTCTGGATCATCTATGCCAACTACTTTATCAAAACTTTCTGGGTTGTCTGTAATACTATCTAAATCACTATCGCTGTATGTGATTTTTATTTTTGTGTTATCTTTGTATCCGTCTACTTCAGTGTCCATTCCAATTATGTCAAATGTGTAATCATTTTCTAAAGGTGATTTTTCATTTGGCTTATTGTTTACGCCTAATACTTTTACGTTATCTCTTACTGTGTTACCTGATACACTGTCGTAAATTTTTACACTGTCATCAAAATAAAATCTTGTTTCTTCTTTACTAGCAAAATACATATCTAGTTGTCTACTTTTAATTGTATACGTTTCGCCATTAGTTGTAAACTGTACTAACCAACTAGCATCTAAATTTGTTTCAAGAGAATTACCAGCATAGTCATTTGAGTAATCTTTGTTTCTTGCTAAGTTTAGATTTGTTATCAAATGCCATGTGCTATTTTCGTGATCAAATCTTATTCCAAAATCTTTGTACTCTTTAATTTCATTTAACATTGTATTTTCAAATGTAGCAGTTAAATCACTGACCCACTTTGGATACACTTTGTTAACTAAAGCACCAGTAGGTACTACTTCGTTTAATGTAATAGCACCATCGCCTCCAATGTTCTTGCCATTTGTAGAACCGTCACCTAAGCCATTATTTTTAATTTGTGTAACACTACACCAAATATTATCTTTGGCACCTGGATGATTTGTATCACTACCTGCCATTAATGAACCATTCTTCATAAAATGATTACCAACAGGTGCTATCATTTTAATCAAACTACTTAAAGTTAAAAATTTAGTATTATTTGTTTGTTCTACTTGAACAACATTATTTTCGTTGTCTGTAAAATATCCTGTACAGGTATTTTTAGTTGAGTTTACTTGATTCCATTTAATTGTTTGTGGAAAGTCTTTAGCAACAAAGTTCTTTAGATAAAAGTGATACATTGACTTACTGGCAATGTTTTTCTCTACAATATTTTTTATAACACTGATAATATCGTTGTCGTTGTTGAAACTAAATGTATCTGTTTTAGATGATTCTTTTCTGTAAATTACTCCGTCATCACTAAAGATATTTGTAGAACTATATTTGCCTGTAGAATCTTTAACATCTAAAAATCTACTAATACCACTAGACGTTCTATTAATTGCTTTTGATTTAATAATGCTTGTGAATTTTGTTAAAGGATAGATGTTGTAATCTTCTCCATTTACCATTCTATTTTGTGTGTAATAATTTTGTGGCGCTAATTGTTTTACTCTTGCTAGTGTTTCTCTTGAACTAGCAGTATTAATGCCTTGCTGTAAACTTAAACCAACTGTTAAAGTTTCTTGTTGATTTGTTCTGCTTACATAGTTAAAACTTAATTCTATATTTTGTAAATCGCCGCTTTTGATTGAATAAGTTGAACCAGCACTTTGTCTGTAATAAAGTTTAAATCTGCCTTTTGGAATATCAGCAAATACACCGTCAGCAAATACTAAGCGTATTTGATCATTAACCTTACTGTCAACAGCATATAGTTTTCTGTTTGTTTGATTTAAACTGTTGTAGATAACATTAGTACCGTTTACAGCAGGAACCTGTGTCCATTCTTCTGCTATTGTTCCGTCATCATTTACAGAAAATAACCAAACGTCTGAGTTGTTAATGTTGTCAATGTTTACATCATATGTAATGTTAGGCAATCCTGAATCTAGTACAAAATCTAATTCTCCAAGTTCACCTTGTTTAAAGTATGTAAAAAATCCTGTGTTAGCACTGCCATTACCTTTGCCATCAGTTCTATAAAACATTGTAAAACTGTTACCTGGCGTAGGCGCTTTTTCATAAATGTAATCTTGTCCGCTCATTGTAGCGTTTACTAATTCAAAAGCAAACGTACCACTGTTCACACTTGCTTGGAATGGCAAATATGGTTGTGTTCCTGGTAAGAGTGTAAGTTCATACTGTTGTGTTTTAACTGTGCCTATAGTTTTTTCTAAACCAGGCTTTCCTATTTTTTGGCTATTTGCCAAAGCCGCATTTAAAATTGTATTAAACTGTTCTTCATAATCAGCATTAACTGGATCATTCCAATATACTGTTCTTTCACTTAAATTATTGTTAGCACTGTCAAAGACATTTTCTGAAGTTGAGATAGAAGTCATCTTCAACATACCTTGAGCAGTTGTGTTTCTTTTAGGTTTGTAACCTAACATATTTGCTAGTCTTAAAATACTATCTCTTCTTTGAGCAGTTTCTAAAAAGTTTTCTCTAGCATTTAAATCTTGTCTATAGGCTAAACTTTGACCAAAGAAAGCAATCAAATCAACAAGGGCAATATATTCAGAACTTTCTACAAAGTCATTGAAATCCTCTGGAAAGTTTCTACGTAGATAAGTGATCATTGTAGTTCTTAATGTTTCAAAGTCATAACTTTGAAAGTCAGCATCTTTAAAAGTTTGATAAACTTTTTGCCAATTTTCACTTACAAATAAATTTGTTTGTCTTGTTGTTGTAGCCATTATTAATATCCTGTACCCGCGGAAGCAGTTTGCTGGTTATTATTACTGATACTTCCTCCTAGTACTGAGTGTGCTTCTTGGTTAAAATCATAAAGTAACTGCTCTGTTATATCTGCTGGAATATATCTTAGTGTCATACTAACCTGAATACCTTGCTCGTATGAACTAGGTACTACTTCTAAAACTTCTAGTCTAGGATCTGCTTCTCCTATTTCCACTATATTATCAACTATTGTAGCATGGGCGTCATCTGTGAACGGTTCAAACAGCATATCCCATATTACACATCCAAAGTCTGGTCTCATTATTCTTTCACCTTTTCTCACATTTAAGTTATTCATAAGGTCACGCTTTACCAACTCAAAGTCGGTAAATGTTACGTTAGCAAACTCATTGCCAGATGTAGAAAATCCTCTGAATGTTGTCATATAAATATTTATGTAAAAAATAATATGAGTATATAATTCCCGTGTTTGATTTTAACAAAATAAACAGTTTTCAAGTAGAAACGTCAACATATTGTAATGTTGCCTGTCCTTTATGCCCAAGACACTTCATGGGTACAAGTATTGTACGTCCTACACTAAGGCAAAGGCATATCTTATGGCCACAATGGCAAAAGTTTCTTACAGATATGGACCCAATACTTGAAAATATGCACCATAACCCTAGTTTAGTATTCTGTGGCTGTCACGGAGATCCTGCTATGACACCTGACTGGGAGCCTATAATTGTTGAATCGTCAAAAAGAAAGTATGTTATTGATGTAGAAACCAACGGCAGTATGTGGAAACCAGATGTGTGGAGCAATATTGGTAAAGCAATGGGCGAAGCAGAGCAAAAACAAGGTGTAGAAAAAGTAATGACGTTTAGTATAGACGGATTAGCAGATACTAACAAGTTGTATCGTATAGGTATTAATCATGAACGTGTGATGGCTAATGCTAAGGCATTTATAGAAGCAGGCGGAAAAGCACGTTGGAAAATGATTGTGTTTAAGCACAATGAACATCAAATAGACGAAGCAAAGCAATTGGCAAAAGATATGGGTTTTTGGGAATTTGATAAACACGTTTCAACAAGAAACTTTGAATACAATTTTAAAGAACTTGAAAAGAAAAACAAAAGAGAAAAAGATCGTTTAGCCAAAGAAGCAGAGCCAGAAGTAAGAGGCGAAATTATACCTGTAGAAAAATTATCAGATACTGTCAAAGAGATTATGCCTGATTATGAAGTTGAAACTGATGCTAGGAAGGCTAGAAAAGGTGTAGTAGAAGAACAATCAGAAACAAAAGTAGAGTTGAATATTACACAAGAAGGGGCGGAAATATACAAAAAAGTTTTGGAACAAGCAGATATTAGTACTATAACTTGTGACTTTAAAGAACAACGTATGATGTATATTGATGCTGAAATGTTATTATGGCCTTGTAACCATATTGCCGCAACAAAACAAGAAGACATGACTCATATGAATAAATTACAAGAAGAATATGGTATTGGTTGGAACAGTTTAGAAAAACATACAGCAGAAGAAATATTCAATCATGAATATATCCAAAGCATACTTCCTTTAACTTGGAAAGACCCTAGTCATAGATTGTGTACTTACGAATGTCAAGAAATGTGTGGAGGTGGTTTACACTCTGCCGCTTGGATGGCTAGTACAAATAGAGAAGAAATTACTCATTAGCAAAAACTGTAGATTGTGCTACTGATTCTACTTTAGCATCACAAGTATAAGTGTCATTTACTCTTGCTATCTTTTTATCATTAACAAAAACATTATCACTACCTGTATTAACAGTAGTTGAATAAACTGGTGGACAATGTGTGTGAGGTTCATTAGTATCGCCAAATCTGTGTGCTCCGTGTCCTACAACAAAAACGTTATCACTGCCTGACAGTGTTTTAATTGTTCCTGGTGCTATACAAACAGCATGAACAGTATTAACAACATCTCCACTTCCGTCTTTTCTTGCTACTAATGGCATTATCTTGTATCCTCATATGATCCACCACGTGGTGCTCTTGGCACATAAAGAGGTTGATCAAATTCTGTAGGCACACGCCAGTTTCTTTTAACTGATGTAATTCTACTTGTACTAAAACTTTTAATGTTTAAATCATTTTTTTGATTACCACCTAAAATATTAACACGT
>MDSZ01186682.1_pt1 | contig 19660 bp, 19 predicted proteins | sample 811201 | NCBI WGS metagenome assembly MDSZ01 (sample SAMN05326647, study PRJNA326480) | marine metagenome | isolation source: seawater | place: Indian Ocean: North | collected 2010 | reverse complement strand
TTTTTACTCCAACACCAATCAATTTTTTTTTAACAATCATTCTAAAAAAATAATCATAATCTGAGGAATATTTATATTTTAAATTATATTCACCTACTTTTTTTACAGCACTAGTTTTTATAAAAAAACCAGTAGAATGACTGCTATAAAAGCCCCAAGTAAAATAAATTTTCCAAGGTTTATAACCATGAAGAAGTGCCCAGTGTTTTTTTACTGGTCCAAAAATAAAATCTGCTTGTTTATTTTCATTAAAGGTCTCAATTACATAATTCAATGTTTTGTTACTGTAGAAAGTATCATCTGAATTAAGAAATCCTATGTATTCGCCCTTGGCTAAAGACATTCCTTTATTAAAAGCGTCATAGATACCCTTATCTTTTTCACTTACCCAGAGGTCTATTTTATCATTATTATTTTCTAAAATCTTAATTGTATCATCTGTAGACCCTCCATCGATAATTATATGTTCATAATTTTTATATTTTTGAATATGAAGGCTGTCTAAACATTCCTGAAGATATTTATCATTATTTAAAACAACCGTGATTATAGTTATCAAAGGTTCTAAAATATTGTTTTGTTTGAAAATTTTATTTTCTCTTAAGCCTCCACTCTTAGTTTTTTTTAAATGCATTTTATCATTCCTAAATCAATTTTTTATAAACAGAGAGAGTTTCATTAGCACAATTTTTCCATGAGAATTTCAAACTTTGTTTTAATCCCAATGATATCAATTTTTTTCTTAATTCACTATTGTATGCAATTTTTTCTAAATTATCTAAAAGTTCATCATGTGATAATGGACAAAAACTTAGGGCTGCTTCTCCATATACTTCAGGCAAAGAACTTGAATTGCTACTGATAACTGGACAGCCTAAAGACATAGCCTCTAAAATTGGCATTCCAAAACCTTCATGCAAAGATGGATAAATCAAAGCTGCTGCATTTTTATATAGATCGAATAATGCTTGATCATCATTATCAGGGAAAAAAATAATTTTGCTCAAATCTATATTTTTTTCAATTAATACTTTTTTCTCAGAGTTCAATAATTGACCTCCACCAAAGCAAACTATTTTAAATTCATTATAAATTTGTTTATTTTTTTTAAAGACATCAATAACAGAAAAAAAATTTTTATAACGTTTACGTCCACCAACATACAGAAAATATTTAAAATCTAAATTCATAGCTTTTTTTTTTAAAACTTTATTAATATCATGAAAATTATTCCCATGATAAATCACTTTAATTTTTTTTTCATTTATTTGATAATACTTCATTAAATCTTCTTTTGTATTGTTTGAAACACATATTATAAAATCAGCTAAATCCAATATTTTTTCTTTAGGTCTAAAATTTTTATTTTTACCATATTCATAAAAAAAAATTTCATGAGTTAAATCATGAACAGTCACCACTAGAGGTTTAATCTCATCTGAATTTGACCTAAAATAATCTGTTGTGTGAATTATATCTGGTTTAATTTTTTTCATATAATATTCAGTAAAAATTAAATCTATTTTGTTAAAAATAGGACCCATAAATTTTATTTTTGGAAAATTTACACCATAGATATTTTTTTTAAATTTAGAATTTTTGATGTATTCGTTGCTATATAATGGGCTTAAAATAAATGTATTTACATCTAAAAAATTTAAGTTTTCAAACAAATTAAAGTAATACCTAGATGGTCCACCAAATCTTTGATTAAAAAAAATTTTTGAGTCAAATGCTATTTTCATCAAAATTTAAAAATTTTTTTTGATATATCTTTAATATAATTTAATTGTTTATTTGTTAAGTCATAATATATTGGCATTGATATCTCCCTATCGTAAAATTTTAAAGAGTTTTGAAAATTTTTTTTTATAAACTTATATTTTTTTCTATAATAAGGTTGGGTATTTATTGGAATATAATGAACCTGTAAATTAATTTTGTATTTAAGAAATTGATTAAAAATTATTTTTTTTGTTTTTTTTATTTTCTCAAAATTTACAAGTAATGGATATAAATGATAAGAATGAAAAATATTTTTTCTTTTTTTTGGTATTGTAAATAGTTCATTATTTCCAAATACTTTATCGTAAAATTTAGCAATATAATTTCTTCTTAAAACAAACTTTCTAAGCTTTTTCAATTGACTTAAACCCAAAGCAGCCTGGATGTCTGAAAGTCTATAATTTGAACCCATCTCTCTCATTTCATGATACCAATTACCTATTTTTTTTATTTTTTTTTTGTCTCTAACTACTCCGTGTGATCTTAAAATTTTAGACATTTGAAAAAATTTTTTATTATTAGTCAAAATTGCACCACCTTCTCCAGTAGTGATATTTTTAACAGGGTGAAAACTTAGAATTGAAAAATCTGCATATTTCACAGAATAGCCTCGATTATTATTTATTGAAGAGCCGATAGCATGGCAATTATCATTAATAACTGTAAAATTATATTTTTTTTTTAATTTATAAATTTTTTCCCAGTCTGCAGGATGTCCAGCATAGTCAGTGACGATTACTGCTTTAAGTTTTTTTTTTAAACTTTTAATTTTTTTCTCTAACTTAGATATATCTAAAGAATAATCCTCTAAATTTATATCTACAAACACTGGTTTAGCTCCACTTCTTTCGATACAATTTGCAGTTGCTAAAAAAGTTATAGGTGAAACAATTACTAAATCATTTTTTTTCCAATTAAGAACTTTTCCTACTATGTTTAAAGCACTTGTTCCGCTTGAGACAGCTAATGTATATTTAGAATTAAAATATTTAGAGAGTTTTTTTTCAAATTTTTGAACAACCGGACCTTGGGTAAGAAAATTACTTTTTAGTGTTTTTTTTACAGACTCTATATCTTCAGGTGAAATACTCTGTTTTCCGTAGTTTATCATCTAAAATATAAAAATCTTAAATTTAATTTTCAAAATCACCTTTGTTCTTATTAATTAAATTAGTTAATTGTTTTGGGGTTAAAAAATTTTTATTAGCTTTACTATTATAAGAAAATATCTTTTTGTATTTAAACTTTTTTTTTTTATACGAAGAGTGAATTATAAAATAATCTTTAAATTCTTGCGTGTTCAAAGAGTCGCTTTCAGTAATTAATTCTTCATGGAGTTTTTCACCAGGTCTAATGCCAATTAATTTATATTTTGGTTTATGAGAAATAGAGTTGAGTAAATCTAATATTTTATAAGATGGAATTTTTGGAACAAAAATTTCTCCTCCTTCCATTAATTTCTCACATTTGAGCACAAATTCAACTGATTCTTTAAGGGTAATATTAAATCTAGTCATATCTTTATCAGTGATAGTAAAAATTTTTTTTTCTTTTTTTTGACTCAGAAAAAGAGGAATTACAGAACCTCTACTTCCCATTACATTTCCATATCTGACAACTGAGAACTTGCTTCTCGATTTTCCTTTATAAAAATTAGCATTAATAAATAATTTATCTGATGTGAGTTTTGTTGCCCCATATAAATTGATAGGTGCCGCAGCTTTGTCAGTACTCAAAGCAATTATCTTTTTTATGTTTTTATTAATGCATGATTGAATAACATTTTGAGCTCCAAAAATATTAGTTTTGATTGCTTCAAATGGATTATATTCTGTAGCTGGTACTTGCTTCATTGCTGCAGAATGAATGACAGTGTCAATATCTTCTTGTATTGCAAAATTTAATCTATCTTCATCTCTTACATCGCCTATTAAAAATCTTATTTGAGATAAATTTTTTTTTATTAAATTATCTTCTTTTAATTGCAATTGTTTATATTCATCTCTACTATAAATAATTATTTTTTTTGAAAGTTTATTGCTTAAGAGATATTTGATAAGGTTTTTTGCAAAAGAACCTGTGCCACCAGTTATAAAGTAAATTTTTTTCATAATGTTAAGGTATTGGATTAATTTAAACTTTACAAAAATACAATTAATTTTATAATAAATTCTAGTTCATTATCAAATTTTTAGCTTAAATGTTGTATAAAAGAAAGAAATATAAAGTTTTATGTATAATTCCTGCTCGTGGTGGATCAAAAGGTATTAAATTAAAAAATTTATCCAAAATTGGGAATAAACCATTAATTTATTATCCAATTATTGCAGCAAAAAAAAGTGGGGTTTGTGATGACGTTTTCGTGTCAACAGACTCTGTTAAAATTGCAAAGGAAGCAAAGAGATATGGGGCGAGTGTACCCTTTTTAAGGAATAAAAAATATAGCGGCCCCCTTACAACGACAGAAAAAACTCTTCAAAACGCTTTGCTATCTTATGAAAAATTTCATAATACAAAAATAGATATATGTGTGTTTTTAACCTGTACTAATTTTTTTAGAAAAATATCATGGGTTAAAGATGTCGTTAACAACTTGATTAAAAATAAAAATCTAGAAAGTTCTTTTGTTGTATCTAAGTTGTATAGGCATTTTTGGCATCAAATTAAAGGTTCAAAACCAGAAAAAATAGCTAAATGGATGAGAGATTATACCTCTAGGCAAATTGCTCCAAAATTATATAGAGAAGAAACAGGGCTTGCTTGCGCAACAAGAGCAAAACTATGGAGAAAGGGTAAGCGTATTGGAAAAAAAGTTAAATTTGTTATTTCAGATAATTCATTTACAGGATTTGATATAAATAATAGCCAAGATCTAGAAATACTAAATTTAGTTTTTGATTATATTAAGAAAAAAAAAATAAAAAAAATTATTTATTAATTAATTTATATGAAAGATTATTCCATATTAATATTTTCATACAATAGGCCATCACATCTTAAAAGAGTTTTGATAAGTTTGGAAAATTACAATGAGAAAAATATCAACATAATATTAGATGGGCCTAAAAATAAAAAAGATAAATTAATTCAAGAAGAAGTAAAGAAGGTAATAATAGGTGACCAGAAAATAAAACTAAATTTTATATTTAGAAAAAAAAATCTAGGCCTAGCTAAATCAATAGTTAAGACGCTTGATTATTATTCTCAGAAATTTAAATATATGATTATTATAGAAGATGATTGTATACCAAGAAAAGAATTTTTTCCTTACATTAAAAAGGGAATTATGATGAATAAACGTAATAAATCTATTGGTGCTGTTTGTGGATATCAACTTCCCAAGTTGCACGAAAAAAATAATAAAAATTTAAATCTATATTTATTAAATCATTTTATACCTTGGGGATGGGCAATCCTTTCAGAAAATTGGATTAAATTTAGGAATGAATTTAAAAATATTTTAATTAATAAAAAAAATATAAAATTGCCTAAAAATTTATCTCAAATTGTTAAAATTACAAAGCACAAAGAACGAAAAATATGGACGAGAAATTTTATTTTGTATAATTATTATAAGGGAAATAAATTTTTATATCCCGGAAAGTCTTTAATTAAAAATATTGGATTTGATGGATCAGGTGTGAATTCAAAAATTACTAATATTTTTTATACTAGATATTTTAAAAGTAAAAAAATCTCCAATACGATTCAAGTAAATGAGAAATTAATTAAACAACAAGAAAAAATTCTTACAAAACTTGTGAGATATTATTATTAATGAAAATAATTATCGTAGGATTTGGTACTTCAGGAAAACATTATTTTGAATTATTAAAAAAATTAAAATTAAAACATAAGATCAGCATTTTAGAAAAAAACTTTAATAAAGATAATCAAACTAAACATTTGAATATTTATAAAAATTTAAATGATATTAGAAAAAGTAAACAAAAATTTGATTATGCTATAATAGCAACACCTTCTCATTTACATTTTAAATTTGCTGATTTTTTTATTAGACAAAAAACAAATGTTCTTATTGAAAAGCCTATGGTTTTAAAATTGAACCATGCTAAAACATTAATTAAAATCACTGAAAAATTTAGAGTGAAATGTTGGGTTGCATTGCAAAATAGATATAACAAAGCTATTCAAAAATTTAAAACTGAAATATTTAAAAAAAAACTTGGAACAATATCTTTAATTGATTCAACACTAATTTGGAAAAGGGATTTTAAATATTATAAAAAAAATTGGAGAGGTAAATACAGAACAGATGGCGGCGTTCTCTCAAATCAGGCTATTCATTTACTTGACACATTAATTTATTTATTCGGGGAAATTAAAAAATTAAATGTAATAGCTGGTTTTAATAAAAAGAAATTACAAGCTGAAGACTTAATATCAATAAATTTTTTACATAAGAATAATATAATTTCCTCTTTAAAAGCTACGACAAGAGCTGATAGGGATTATAGAGTTGCCATAGATGCGATAGGCAATAAAGGTAGAATCGTTGTAAAAGGAATAAGCTTAAATACATTTAATATTTTTAAGAAAGGTATATTAAAATATGACAGAAGTAATAGTGAAGAATTTTCTCTTGGTAAGGGACCTTTAAGTGGTATGGGCAATGGTCATTATAAACTTTTAAAAGAATTTTTAGGAAAAAAAAGAAAATGTAGTAAAAACTTAGAAATTAAAAACAATTATTATTTACTAAAAGTTTTACATTCAATATATAATTCATTAAACGATAATAAATTTAGTGTTATTAATGATAAACAAAGTATCTTAGGAAAGTAAAATGCCAAACAATATTTTTATCAAAAATTTATCAAACAAAAACCCAACTAAAGATCTTACAGAAGATGATATAAAATATAAAATCCCCAAGATCACAAAAAAACAAAATATAACGGTAAAAGTAAATAACAAAGTCTCTTTTTCAAAAAAAAACCTACCAATTATTGCTGGACCAAATGGTGTCGAAAGTAGAAAATTAATTTTTAAAGTTGGAGAATTTCTAAAAAAACAAGGAATAAAAATTTTAAGAGGTCACGCATATAAGCCACTTACATTCCCCTATAGATCAAAAAAATATTTAGAAACAAAAAATGAAGGTATGAATTGGCTTGATGAGGTAAAAAAATATTTAGGTCTATTAATAACTACAGAAGTGACAGAAATTAAATACTTAGAGAGAATAAGTAGGACTGCGGACATTTTACAGATAGGTTCAAGAAATATGCAAAACTTAGAATTATTAAAAGAAGTAGCAAAATTAAATAAACCAATAATTTTAAAGAGACATTTTGGAGCTAGTATCAGAGACTTACTTGGCGCAGCTGAACATATACTTGTTGGAGGAAATAATAAATTAATATTATGTGAAAGAGGTGTTTCAATTCCACATACACATCGTGCAACTTCAAGATTTGCATTGGATGTACAGGCTATTCCTGCTTTAAAAGAAATATGTAACTATCCAATTATATCCGATCCTAGCCATGCTTCATTTTGGGCTCCATGGGTCGAACCTTTGGCTTTAGCATCTGTTGCTGCTGGATGTGATGGATTAATAATTGAAATGCATCCAGACCCAAAAAATTCTGCCGTTGATCCTCTACAGCCTCTGAATTTTAAACAATTTGTTAATTTGAAATCTAAAGTGAATAAATTAACAAAAATTGTTAATAAAAAAATTATTTAATGTACTGCGGCATCATAGGTTTTCCATTAAAAAAACCAAGATCAATCAAAATATGGAAAAAATTTTTTAAAAAAAAAAAAATTAATAGTAAAATGATACCTATTGAAGTAAATCCAAAAAACTTTGCAAAAAAAATACATACTTTAAAAAATGATGAAAAATTTAAAGCTGCCGCAATAACAATGCCATATAAAGAAGATATCTATAAAAAAATTATTCCAAATGATAAATTTTCCAAAACAAGTGAAAGTGTTAACTTAATAGTTAAAAAGGGTCGTAATCTGTACGGTTATAACACCGATGTATTTGGAGCTATAGAAGAAATAAAAAAAATATATAAAAAAAATATTTTGATTTATGGGTTTGGTGGAACTGGTAAGGCCATTTTTTTAAATTTGATAAAAATATACAAAAAATCTAATTATACAATTTTATCTCAAAAAAAGATTCATTTTAAAAAGAAAAATGTTTTATTTAAAAAAAGATCTGAAGTATCAAAAGAGATACTTCAAAATATAGATTTATTTATAAATTGCTCTCCACGAGGAAGTAACTTAAAAAAAAATTATTTAAAATTAAGTCCACTTAAGAATAGTGATTTTAAATTTTTGAAAAAAAGTTGTGTAATTTTTGACATAATTTATAGTCCAAATAAAACCAAACTTTTTTTTCAATCAAAAAAAAATAATATTTCATATAGGAATGGCTTAAAAATGAATTACCTACAAGCTGAAAAATCATTAAAAATAATTTCAAAATTTCTTAAATAGTATTGAGCAAATTCAATATTCTTTTAATAGTATCTTTCTTTTGTGGATAGAATTTATCAGTTTTAAGATTTTGAAAATTTTTTTTATTTTTTTTAACTAATATTCGAATTTTTTTTTCAAAATCCTTTATTGTCTTTGTTTTTATAATCAATTTTAATTTTTCATAACTTGTAATAATATTAAATTCTCGTTCGATAATTGGCCACAATTGTAAAACAGGAGTGGAATTGATAAAAGAATCAAAACCTGCTGCCGAATAAGGATGAGTGATTAAACACAAACAATTTTGAGTGATTTCGATTAAATTTTTTTTTGACTCATGCCATTTAAATTTTGCATGTTTTTTTAAAATAACTTTATAGTATTTTGAATTTTTTGTTGGATGTATTTTAAATATCACTGATTTATTTAGTGTGTTTAAAATCCTAATAAGATCTATTAGTTGTTTTTCAAGTTTTCTTTTATACCAATCTTCTTCATAATCAAACTTAGAGACGTAAGCTACAACAATTTTATTATTTGTATTTTCTATTTCATAATTTTTTTTTATCCAAAGAGGATCATACTTTGGGTTACCAGTTACAAAAATTTTATTTTTTTTTATTTTTGTGGAAAAAAATTTTGTATCTAGGAAGGAGTTAAGAAAAAGAGCATCGCCTCTTAACGAATAATTACTATCTGGTGGTTCAGTGTATATTTGAGGTGTACTAGGATAATGAATTATTTTAACAATTTTTTCCTTTTTTAAAAAATCTACCCAACCTGATGAAAAACCAAATTCTGAAAAGAAAAAATCAATTTCCAGATTTTTAATAGATGTCTCAGCTTGTATAATTTTTTTAAGTCTTTGAGTATTATAAATTTTTTTTCTTAAAAAATTTATTAAAAAATTATTAATTGAAAATTTTTTAATTATAATAATTAATAACTTAATCAAAAAAAATTCTACTCTTTTTTCTATATACTTTCCTTGATTGATTTTTCTCCATGTTGTGAACATCTTTTTATTATTTTTAACAGAATTGAAAGCAGCCTTATTTCTAAAAATCGTAAATATATAATACTTATTTTTAAGTTGATCCAAAATTGGTAATAACCATTCAAATTCTGATTGTCCTTTAAAATTGTAAACTACTAATAGTTTTTTCATTTAATTGATTGTTTTATTAATTGAAATTATTTAAATCTAATACTTTGTCAAAAATATGTAATTGATCAGTTTTATGAGTAATACAGATAACTGTTTTATCTGAAAAATTTTTACTAAAATTTTTCAAAAAATTATTAACACTTTTTATATCCATTGCACTTGTAGCTTCATCAAGTAAAATCACACTTGAATTTCTATATAATGCTCTTGCTAAAGCAATTTTTTGTTTTTCACCGCCTGATAAATTTTGACCGAATTCATTTAATTCTTTATTAAGTCCTGTTTTCTCTACAAAGTTAGTTAATTCTGCTTTCTCAATTGCTTCTTTTATTTTTGGAAAATCAATATCTTTTTTATCTGTTCCTGGTGATATATTTTCAATTAAAGATCCTTCTATAAGATTTATTTCTTGAGGTACATAGCTTAAGTTTTCATACCATTTAAACAAATTATTTGTTAAGTTTATATTATCTATTTTTACTGAACCTGTATTTGGATTAAGTAAACCAGCTAAAATTTTAATTAGAGTACTTTTTCCAGATCCATTTCTGCCTAAAATGCAAACTTTTTCACCTTTTTTAATTTCAAAATTAATATTTTCAAAAATTTTTTTGTTGTCATATTTATAGGAAATATTTTCTAGTTTAATATTACTTTTAAAGCTAAAATCTTCACTTTGATGATTATTTATATCTATAAAACTTTTATCTTTCAAAAATTCATAAATAGTATTAGCAGCTGGCAACGCAAATCTTATTTTTTGCTCAAATCTTGCCATACCCGTAATTGAAGGTAATAATCTAAAGACAACAACGGCATAAATCAAAATTTTTGCAAACAATTCATTAAGTGGCATTCCGTTGAAAGCAAAAAAAATTATAAAAAACAAAGTTACCAAAAGTATGGTACTTTCAAAAAAAATTCTGGGCATTACTCCATATAAAGATTTTTTTATTAAAGTCTGTGCTAGTTTTTCATTTTCAATTGAAAATTTTTCAGAATAATATTTTCCAAGATTGAGGATTTTAACCTCAACAATACCTCTTAGTGATTGTAGCAAATATTTTAAAATGTATTTATCGTTTTCTTGTCTAATATTACCAATATCACTTAACAATTTTGAATAATATTTACTTATCAAAATATATATTGAACTGAAAACCAATAAAATAATAAATGTAGCGTAGAAGTTATAAATCAGCAGTAATGAAATAAGAAAAAGCGTTATAAAAAAAGATAAAATAAAACTTAAAACTGGTACCAAAAAACCATTTGTAAAAATTTGAACTTCTGTCTTCGCATTTCTTATAAGAATTGACTCTGCGGTTATAGAGTGAAATTTGTAGTTTTTAGACAGAATATGTTTAAAAAGTCGAGTAGAGAGTGCACTCTTAAACATATGAATGAAAGCAGCTTGTTTTTTGGTAAAAAAAATCAAAAACAAATATTTAGTTATGTAAATACTAACTATAATTATAGTTATTGAATAAATATCTAATTTAAGTCCAAAAAATAATAATAGATCACTCAATTTATTGACAAACACATTATCAACATTGCTTTCCATCATTAATGAAACAAGGGGTATAAATATACCAATTGAAATAAATTCCAAAAAACTATTAATTATCATTAAAAAACAGATAAAATACATTTCATTTAATTCTTTTTTTAAAAGTAATCTTTTGAAAATATTTAAATAATGCATTAATAATTTTTTCGATTTTAAAAAATATTATTTATAAGATACAATTGTAATCTGTAATTATGGAAAATAAACAAAATAATACAATTGAAAACTATATCTTTATTTTTAACAAATCAAATAATGAACATTAGATATTTAATAAAAAAAATTATAAAATTACTTACCTTCTATAAAAAAAGAGATGAAGAAATTAATGATGAATTCCTACATTTTGAATTAAACAAATTATTTGACGGATCTGAAAAGGAAGTTAAGAAATTTAAAAGTTTAATAACAGATTTATTGGGTACAAGTGCTATTGAAGCAATCAATATTTTAAGAAGTTTAAAAGATACTAAAATGGTTAATGGAGATGTTTGTGAATTTGGTGTGGCGCAAGGGAAGACATCAAAATTAATTGCAAGCTATATCAAAGACAGTGAAAAAAAACTTTTCTTATTTGACTCTTTTAATGGATTGCCACCACCATCAAAAGAAGATGAGTTAAAAGATGATATTTTTAATTTAAAAGAAATTGCGAATTACACTGGCAAGATGGCTCATAGCGAAAATAAAGTAATTAGTGAATTAAAAGAAATTAATTTTGACAATCAAAAAATGGTAATTAACAAAGGTTTTTTTTCAAAAGAAAATTCACATCTAAATAACTTTCCAAAAGAAATTTCATTTGCTTATTTAGATTTTGATTTTTATAAACCAACAAAAGATGTTCTGGAAGTTATTAATCCATTGTTAAAAAAAAACAGTCAAATAATTGTTGATGATTATGATTTTTTTTCAACTGGTGTAAAAAAGGCCGTAGATGATTGGTTTGATAATTCGAAATTTTCACAAAAAAAAATTAGAACTAGTAAAGCAAGTTTTATCATTATCAAAAAAATAATTTAAATGTATTTAATTAAAATATTAATTAAAAAATTTTTAAGAAAAATTGGTTGGAAATTAGTAAAGATAAGAAAACCAGATGCACCTAATCCTTATGGCAAGATGGATTTAGAAGTTTTAAAAGCACTCAACGAAAGTAAAGGAATTTTACATTTAGGTGCGCATAGAGGTGCAGAAGCGGAAGTATATAATTGGTTTGGTAAACCAGTCCTATGGTTTGAAGCTAATCCTGAAATATATGAGGAATTAAAAGACAACTTATTGAATTATAGTAATCAAAAATGTTTCAACTCACTGCTTTCTGATGAAGATGATAAATTAATATCTTTTAACATTTCAAATTATGATTCAGCAGCATCATCAATTTTTGAATTTTCTGATGAGATAAAAAAAAGTAAAATATGGAATAATAGAAATCATAAGATGATAAAAAAAATTAAGTTAAAATCGAAAACACTGGATAGAATACTAAATGAAAATTTAATTGATTCTTCAAATTTTAATCATTGGGTTTTAGACTTGCAGGGAGCTGAGCTTCTGGCTTTAAAAGGAGCGCGAAAGTCTTTATTAAATTGTAAATCATTATATATTGAGGTAAGCAATAAAGAATTTTATTCAAAATCTGCGACTTGGTTAGAAGTCAAAAATTGGCTCGAACAATTAAATTTTTATCCATCTAAAAATATTTCAAAAGATGAAGAAGATATTTTGTTTCTAAAAAAAATTAATAAAAATTAATTATCATATCCCCAGTTTTCTTCATCCTTATATATTCTTCTTAAAATATAGTTAGGATTATAGATTTTATTAATTTCATAGATATCTAAATAGTCTAAACATTCTCCATTACTTATCTTTATAATTGATCCTTCTCCGGAAAATCCATGACTAATAAAGGGAGAAATCCAAATAGCATCACCTTTTCTAAATTCATAAGTTTTATTATTAATATAAAATTTCATTTTTCCTGATGTTGCAAGATAATGACTACTTGCGTAATACATCAAATCTTTTATTCTTTTTTTTTTGAATATTTTCATAAAAAATCCATATAAATCTGGATATCTTTCTGATGCAGACATTGATGAAACTAGATATGATTTATAACTTCTAATAGATTTAATACTTTCTTTGAAAGAAAAAAAAGTTTTACCGACTGGATCTTCCTTAAAAGATTTTTCTTTAAATATACTAGAATCAATCTGTAAAAGCACACATATTTTATTTATTAACGTTTTATCTTTTTTTAAATCTATCTTTTTCTTATTAAAGAACTTTTTCAATTTTAAATTTGAAATTTTTGTTTTTTTCGAAATATAATTAAAATCCAACCCTCTGGAACTTAAAAAAAAATTCAAAAAAGAAATTTTATTTCCATTACCATCAATACTTTTAATAAAATTTTTGTAAGATTTCTCAGACCAAATATTTGCGTTATTTACAAATTTTTGTAATTGGGACTTTGCTGTATAAGAAAGTATTTGACTTGGTTTTTTACTAGCGAGGGAATAAGTGTGAGGCAAATAAGTTGGCTCTAAATAAGTATCCCCAACAATCCAGGGTTCAGATTTATTATTAAAACTTATTTTAGAAAAGTTTTCACTTTTTTTTATATCTTTTCCCCACCTTCCATAAATATCTCCAGGTCCTAAATTGATTGTAATTGCATGTTCTAAATGTCCATTATTTAATTTTGGTAACTTATTTTGTGGACACAGAATATCTAATATCACTGGTGATTTGAAACCTACAGGACTAGGTAATGTATAATAATTATAAAAATGAATTCCATCTCTTTTTATTGGTCTTTTAGTTGATAAGATTTGTTTTTTTGTCATAAAAATATATTCCGGAAGTATTTTCTTTAAAATTAAATCACTCTTATTGACATTAAGAATTTTTAATAAGTATTTGATTTCATTATTAGAACTTTTAAAATTTTTATTCTTTTTCAATTTTTTATACAATTTAAGCTGTTTTATTTTAAAAGAGTTAATTGTCAGTTTTCTTGCATTGAGCCAATGGTTAATTTTAATTATATCTAGGTAAGCCATAATTATTAGATAATTTTTTCTATTTTTTTCATTAAATTTTTTGAAATTAATTTTATATCTAAATCAAAATTATTCAAAATTTTAATGTCTGGTTTATTTGGTAATTCTGCTTTAATGTTTATTCCAACTATATTTTTTTTTAATTTCTTAAATTTTGTAACTCCTTTGTAATTTTTATTCTCGATATAAATTTCTATATAATTCTTTATATTTTTTCTATTCATATCTCTTATTTTTTTGTACATACCAATTACTGTAAAAATAATATTAATATTTTGATTAGTTACATATTTACAAAATTTAAAATACTTAATACAATTTTGAAATCTACCTTTACTAGTATACTTTTTTAATTCCCAAATATTTCTAAAGTCATCACCATGAACTAATATTGTTGGTCCATATTTTTTTATAATTTTTGGAAGAATAAAATTTGCAATTGATGATTTGCCTGTACCTGATAATCCTGTGATCCAAAATAATATTCCCTTATTTTTATATCTTCTCTTTTTCATAAATGTTTTCTTTAATTTAAATTAAGATCCTTAAAGAAAATTGGCTTATTTTTAGTAATATTTTTTTTTGCTTTTTTTCCAATTATTTTGAAATAAAACTCTGACCCAACACCTATTTTAGGTCTTAATGAAATAATATTTTGGTTATTAATTTTTTCATTTTTTTTTATATCTTTAAGTGCAAATAAAGATCTTTTATTCCTGAATGAAGAAGTGTCAATTTGATTAACTTCACTATTTCGAATTTTTGTAGCCTCAAAATATATAATCGATTTCTTTTTTAACAAATTAAGCTCACTGGGAGTGATTGAAAATTTAGAATCTAAAGATTTATTTTTTTTTGTATCTTTAAAATGTTTCTCTATTGCAACGACCCCAAGAGGTACAGATGCTAATGATGTATCAATTGAATTGGTGTGATCAGATAAACCTATTAAATTTTTTTTAAATTTTTTTTTAGCATTATTACTCTTGATAAATTGGCTTTTTCTAAAGGCGTTGGATAGGCAGAAACACAATGAAGGATGATAACTCTATTGTGATATTTGTTAATTACTTTTAATGCTTGTTTTACTTCTTTAAAATTCGATGCACCAGTTGAAATTATTATAGGCTTTTTTGTTTTAGCTATTGTTTCAATTAATTTTAAATCAGTGATCTCTAAGGACGCAATTTTATACAATTTTACATTTTGTTTTTCCAAAAAATTAACTGCCTTGATACTAAAAGGTGAGCTAAATAATGTTGCACCTATTTTTTTTGCCAGTTCAAATGCTGATTTATGCCATCTGTATGGAGTTTGAGCTTGATTATAAAGTTCCCACATAGATTTATTTTTCCAAATACCCTTTTTAATTTTATATGCAGCTGTATTTGATTTTATGACAATATCATTCGCTTCATAAGTTTGAATTTTGATTAAATCAGCTCCATTTTTATGAGCAAGTTTAATTAATTTTAAAAATTTACTTTTATTGCCACAATGATTTGCAGAAATTTCAGCTATCACTAATGGGGGACTAAGATTACTAAAACTTAATTTATTACTAATCTTAATTTTCATATTATTTTAAAATTATACACCTTAGTTTATTCACATAAATATTAAATTCTAGCCTTCTAGGATTGCGATAGAAGCAGTATTTTCTAAGAATAGTAACACTTTATTAATTTCCTCTAAATATAAAATATCTCTTATCCTTTCACCAATACCAATAATATCATGGTAAATGAGATCATTGTTTGAGGAATTAAGTCTTATATGATGAATAGATTTATCACCTTCTTCTAAATCAAAGCCTAAGGCTCCAATGAAATAATCATTTATAAAATCTTTATCAAAATTAGAGGATATTTTTTTTACCTCAGAAATTCCAATTGATGGGACAAAAAATTTTGCTGGCTCAATGAATCCAAATTCAGAGTGACTTTTGTTAAGTGGTGCTTCTTGATAATTAAGTTTATTTTTTTCTAAGTTTCCATAATGTTCTCCATAAGACGAGATTGGCCAACCAAAATTTTTATCGCTATTTTTAGTTAAATCATTAATATTTATCTCATCTCCACCTTGAGGACCATGTTCTGTATTTATAATTAAATTTGCATCAGAATAATAAAATAAGCCTTGAACATTGCGATGACCTTTGCTTACAATTGACCAATCTTTTGAGTTTTTATTTATAGAGATAATTTTACCAAAAACAGAGATATCATCTTGAGCTTTTACTCTAGTCTTAAATCCTCCATGAGAAAAAAGTAAATTTTCATCTCCAAATTTAACAATTCTTCCTCCTCCTGCATTGTGGCTAAATCTGTTATAACCTTTACGAACCTCAACACAAGTTGGTGGTTCAAAAAATTTTTCAAAATTAAGTTTATCAACTTGTATTTTGGCCACAAGTATAGAAGTGTTCCAACAATTGTCTTTTTGCATATTTGAAAAACTTATATAAATTTTTCCATCATCAATTAATATGTCTTTCAAACCTTTTCCACCTGGTTTAGACCACCAGTCGTCGTAGTTAATTAGATCTTTAATATTATGAGAAATTATTTTAGTCTGAAATTTCTCTTTTTTTAATTCATCTATATTAAAGTATGAAATCACACCATCTTTTGAAATTAAAAAAATATTATCATTAAACTTATCTAGATATGCTGTCGCTTTAGTATGTGGCCAAGTATTACCAGATAAGTAATCAGTTTTAAATTTTGTTAACTTATAATTTTTCTTATTTTTTGATAGTATCTGCTCTTCAGTTATTTTATCAAATTTTAAATTATCTAATCCATCATCATACCAATTATGAAGTAATTTATCTACAATTTGACTTTCAACTGCTAATTCAGCTCCTTTAATTGCTATTCTTTTTTGCCTATTTTCTATAGCTTCTAATAATTTTTTTTTGTAAAAGATATTTTCTATTAAGAACTGTTTTACTGATAAAGGAATAAATTTTTCAATACTATCTGGTATATTATCTTTTTTATCATCTCTTATAGCATTAAAGGTCCATATTATTGGCAAAATAAAAATTATAATTAACAACCAAATTGAGTATTTTTTTTTAAACATCTTTAAATAAGAATCTTTTTCATACTATAGAGATTTAAAATATCAATACTATATTGTGAAAAATTAAATATTTAATCAAATACTTTTTTGACACTTTGATAATTTAAATTTGATTTCAAAATATGATTCTTGGCTATATTTTTAAGTTTATTTTCCTCATCTTTGCTAATTTTTATATCTTGAAACTCATCATTTAAAAAATTATTACTTATATGTTTTGTAATTTTATTTTCTTTTATATTGAAGTTAAATTTACTATACAGTAACTGTTTATTAAGTCGCACTAATATTTGATAGTAAGGAGGATAAATACTTTCATGTATTAATTCATCATTTTTTTTATCCAAAAAAATTGAATTATTACTTTTTAAGCGTTCAGACTCTAAAAAAGATCTATCATAATACCTATCAACCAAACTTGGAAAAATATCAATTGTTTGTAATTTCTTTTTTGTATCAAAATTATTAAATTTTTTATCCTTTACAAATAAAGATGTTTCTATAGCCTCTGGATGTAATGTTAAATGATAGTTTAATCTATCATTTATTTTAATACCATGATCACCAAAAATAATTATTGTGTAATCATCAAAATTATCAAGATTAATATTATTAATTAATTTTAAAATTTCATCCTCTATATGCAAATAGGCATTTACTTTTTCCACTCTTAATATGCTACCGTGATACTTATGAACATTTCCTTTTGTCAAGTTTTCATTAATAATTTTATCTACTTCCTTTAAATCAAAATTTTCATCACTTATTTTATTATTGTTAAAATAGTTCATTGATCTAAATCCTTTAAGTGGATGATGGGCATCCATAAAATGTGCAAATATTAAATTCGATGACTTATCAAAAAAATTTATTTGATTTATTATTTCATTAGAAATTTGATATGCCTCAAATTCTTTACAATATCTACCGTGATCAACTGAGTCAAAAAAACCATATGTTGGATTGATTCTATGATAACTTGAATATGATCCCGTTATATAGCCCCATTCAGAAAAGAATTTATATAGATTTATGTCAGATTTTATTTTGGAAGTATTTTTATCATCATTTTTAGAATAATATGATCTTGGATTAAAATTCATATGACTGGATGCGTGTAATCCTGAAATTAATGAGCTATATGAGGGTAATGTCCACTCACTATTTGCATAAAAATTTTCGAAATGAACAAAATTTTCTCTTAATCTTTTACATTGATTGCCCATATATTTGGATAAACCATCAACCATTAAAAGAAGAATAAGATTTTTTTTTGCATTTTTTTTAAAATGAAATGCCCTAGTAAAATTGTTCTTTTGTTTAATTTCAAAAGTTGTTTCGTTATTTATTGGAATTTTAAGATAATTCACATAACCAAGTTGTAATTTTTTTTGAAATTTTTTTTCATCTAAAAAATATTCAAAAACATTATTTTCAAAGGATACTACAAACAAATTTATTGAACTCTTATTTTTTAAATCAATCTTTAACTCGTTGTTTAGTTTATTATAACAAATAATTATATTTCCTAATATGAAAAATTTTTTTTTTTTATAAATTTCAATTAGATTATTAAATCTCTCAATATTAAAAAAATTTGATTGAATTTTTTTTTGAATTTTTTTCTTCAATAAAAACAAAAATTTTCTGTAAATATTGATAATATTTTTCAGCATAATTTAGATTTTACAATTTTGTTTTATTAAGAATTTTAATTTATAACTTATTATAATATAATACTTTATAATGAATATTTAAACTTTTTAATATATTTCGCGTTTTGAACTTCGATCATTTCTCTAATTTTAGGAAAGTCTTTATAAAATTTTCTAATATTAATGTTTTTAGGTCTTGAACCTGGATACGGAGAGGCATATGTTTTTGAAAAAATTTCGTATAATCCTTTAAGTTCTGGAATCTTTTTTTCTAATATCTTTATATCTTCTTCGAAGTGTTCGTATCTAATGAAATAATCTATGATTAATTCACCCTCAATCTCATAGTGTTTTTTATTAAATGATATCAAATTTGGATTTGATAAATAATATTCCTCAAAATTAAATTTTTTTGGAAATTCTTTTTTTAATGTTCTAAAATAAGAGGATAACAGTTGATCAAATGGATTTCTAATTATAGAAATTTTTAAACTATTATCCCAAATTATTTTACCTATTTTTTTTTTTATTTCAGCTGCAGACATATGATTATAAAATTTCCTAGGTTTATTTATTCTTAGCAAATGTTTTAAAAACAAAACTTTTGAAACAGTAAAGGACTCTAGTAAAGTATTTTTGTAATTTTGTGGTTTAGAAAAACCCATCATAGTTCTAACTTCTTCTCTATGAAGAGGGGTAATTATATCCTCATTTTTTGCAAACTTTGATAGAGCTACTTCAAACGATGATCCCCCTACTCTTCCAGCTTTGATAAAAATAAGCTTTAAATCTTTTAAGAAAATCATATCAAGTTAAAAAATTGTTTTTATATTATATCTGAAACTTATAT
>MDSZ01065855.1_pt1 | contig 19660 bp, 11 predicted proteins | sample 811201 | NCBI WGS metagenome assembly MDSZ01 (sample SAMN05326647, study PRJNA326480) | marine metagenome | isolation source: seawater | place: Indian Ocean: North | collected 2010 | reverse complement strand
TGCATCGGTTTGTGCTTCTGAGCCAATGCTTGCGATGATGCTTTGAATCGATTGCTCGGACAATCCTAGTCCAAGACGCAAGTTCACCATCCCTTGACAAAATAGGGCTGGATATCCACAATGTTGTGCGATTCGGTCTCCAACATAATCAGCAATTGTTGGTTGTTTTTGAGACGTTGAAGGAGCCACGAATGTTTCAACGGACGGCTTTCCGCCTCCCCCTCTCCCCGGTAATGGGCGAGCACGGATACGAAGATCTTCCTCACTTGCTCGTTGCGGTAGACTGTATTCTTGATGAGCTTCGATTGGTCCTGCTCTGAATGCCTCAGTGAAGATTGTTGATGTCCCCTCAATGATTTTCGGAGGGCGTCCTGCGACCGCTAAGCCACCAATTGCTGTAAGGAATGAAGCGATTCCACCTTGTTTAGGGTGGTTGGTCATTAGAGCAAGATGAGGGTGATTCTCGAGTATCTGCGAGGCAAACATCGTTAAAGCCCGCTTTGGCCCGACCTCAAGGAAAATCCTCGCTCCGGCTTCATACATTGTGTTGATTTGAGAAGTCCATTCAACTGAGGATGCCATTTGAGGAGCAAGTTTTGACAGAATACCTTCACTTGCGTCAGGCCCATCACTCGGATAGAATGTCCCATCAACATTGGCCGTGATGGGTATTGATGGCCAATTGATCTCCAATGAAGAGAGGAATCTGTAAAGTGGTTCATTCGCAGGAGCAACGATACTCGAATGGAAGGCATGACTCGTAGCAAGTGGAACGCAGTTGAATCCTTCATTTTCAAATGCCTTCATAGCATTTTGAACCGCTTCAGTTTCACCAGCAATGACTGTCATTTTCGGAGAATTTTTGTTGGCTGCAATGACATACCCGCTCTCTGCTTCGAGGATACGCTCAACGTCTTCATACGGAGCAGTTACGCTCGCCATCAGTCCTTTGTCATCAATTTCAACAGATCCCATTTCAGTACCGCGTGCAGCAGCAGCTCGCAATGCACCATCCATGTTGAGAATGCCCGAAACCATCAATGCAGCATATTCACCAAGAGAATGTCCTGCAACCATGTCAGGTTTGTGTCCGTATGCATTGAGGGCATGTTCAATGGCCAAATCTGCTGTAAGCATTGCTGGTTGTGTGTATTCAGTTTGCTTGAGCTTGTGTTCTGCAGTTTTTCGCTCCTCATCACTCAGACCAGACCTTAGAACAAAAGATGAAAGCGTTTCACCATCAAGAACTTCAACCATGGTCGAATCCGATGCTTTCCAAACCTCTTGAACAGGAGTGTATCGCTGATGCAAATCGAACGTCATTCCAACGTATTGGGAACCTTGACCCGGATACATGTGCGCAATCTTGGCTTCAGAAGGCATAGGAGGCTGATCGCTAACAAGAATCCCTTGTGCTTGGAGAAAACCCCATTTTTGTGGATCTGCTAAAGATTTGAGTGCCAATGCCTTGCGCTTTTCAAATTCAGACCAAGATGTGGCGACAAGAGCAAAACGGCACGTTTGGTTTTGGTCGAATGAGGTGCTCGCTGATTGAAGTTCTACTGAGAGGCGTACACCGCGTGGGTCGTCATCAAAATTCGGCCCATTGAACGAAATCGAATCGAGTTGAGAGACGAGTTCATCAATCGACGAACCCGATAGGAGGAGAAGACCTCCCTCAATCGACCTCAATTCTTCGTGCGTAAGGGATGCTTTGGCAGAAGCATCAAGAATTGATGGTGCTGAATTCGAGGTTGATTTTGAATAAGCATTCCAGCGTTGTTGCCAATCTTCAGCCATACTTCGATGATAGTCTGGCTCATATCCTTCCAATGCTATATGGAAGTTCGTTCCTCCAAATCCGAATGCAGAGACACCTGCTCGTCGCGGGTGAGATTCAGGATTTGGCCACTCAAGAGGAGAGGTTGGTACGAAGAAGGGGATGTTTTTCCAATCAACCGTTGGGTTCGGAGTTTCAAACCCTGCTGAAGGTGGAATGGTTCTGTGATGAAGTGCCATGACCGATTTGATGATACCTGCAATTCCTGCAGCTGCTTTCAAGTGACCAATTTGGGACTTAATGGAACCAACTGCAACATTGTCTCCTGATGCAGCATCTGTCCACAGACGTGTCAATGTTGACAATTCGGTAGCATCGCCTACTTTTGTCGATGTTCCATGGGCCTCCACCAACTCAACGGTTGAAGCAGGATATCCGGCTTGATTGTATGCCCGAGCAATGGCTTGAATTTGTCCACGTTGACTTGGAGCAGTTATTCCCTTTCCTCGACCATCGCTTGAACCACCGATTCCCCGAATGACTGCATGAATGGTATCGTCGTCTGCAATCGCATCACGAAGTCGTTTCAAGACCATAACACCAGCACCTTCTCCCATAACGAACCCATTTGCACGAGCGTCAAACGGTGTCGAATGGGTTGGTGAAAGAGCTCCTATTGCACTAAATTTCGCATATGTAGCAGGGTCCATCGTACGATCGGTTGCTCCAGCAAGCATAACATCTGCTTGTCGTGTCTGAAGCAGCCTACAAGCATCCATGACTGCCGCCATTGAAGAAGCACAGGCTGCATCCATTGCATGATTTGGCCCTTGCAAATCCAGCAAATTGGCTACTCGTCCAGAAACGACGTTTGCGAGTTCACCCGGCATCGTATCTTCGTCGACTTTTGGAGAATGTTCATTCATGGCGTCCATGAATGCTTCTTTGGACGAGGACGGCATGCCATGTGACTTGGCAAGTTCTGCAGTATGATTGGACCATACGCGGATGTTTGACATGTTTCGATTTTCGCCACCAAGTGCATTCGCAAAGACAACCCCTGCTCGTTCTCGGGGGAATTCTTTCTCGCCTTCACCATACCCCGCTTGTTCAATGGCGGCAGCCGAAACTGATACAGCCCATAACTGGCATGGATCGATTTGAGGAATCGTACCCGGTGGTTGTCGCCATCGACGCCAATCAAATTCATACCCTTCTATGAAGGCACCAATTTTGGCGTAAGTATAGCCATGAGCAACATCACCAGGTTTTCCTTCCATCCAGAAATGATCAACAGGCCCCGGCCAGCGACCTTCTCGAATTTCTTTGATACTTACATGTGAATCGATGATGTTCTGCCAGAAGGATTGCAAATCTTCCGCATCTGGCATCATTGCTGCAAGCCCGATAACTGCAATCGGCTCAAATGGACCCTGTTCAAGTCCTTCGCATAGTTTTCCGTCATCGGTTGTGAGCGACATATTTGCACCTCATGCATCCATAATGCTCTGTGGCACCATAGTGATAGAATAACCAGCATCGACATGGATGCATTGCCCAGTGACTCCCGATGAAAGAGGGCTTGCGAGCCAGAGTGTTGTTCCGGCTACATCGGATTGATTGACATTGCGCCGTAAAGGAGCATTTGCTTCAACATGATCGAGAATACGGTCAAAGCCTGGAATCCCTGATGCTGCTATGGTACGAATAGGGCCTGAGGATATGCTGTTTACTCGATGTCCGTGGGGACCGAGATGGCATGCAAGTTCTCTAGTCCAGCATTCGAGAGCTGCCTTTGCCATCGACATAATTCCATACGAAGGGACAAAACGTGTGGATGCTGCATATGTGAGCGTGATTGTCGACGAACCCTCGCTCAGATACGGCAAGGCGAACTTGAGACAACGCTGCAGTGAATTGGCAGAGATTGTCATTGCCGTATTGATGTCTGCATCTTCAACAAACAGGATTGGCCTGTCAAAGCAACTGCGTGGTGCAAAACCAATCGCATGAACAAGAACATCGATTTTACGACCAGGATGGTCCTTTTTGAATTCTTCAAAAAACTCTTGCGTAGTCTCATCTTGAGCAACATCAAGCGGATAAAATCCTTTGATTGCAGGCAACTTGTCTTTGAGTTGAAATACACGAGACATGAATCGCTTTTGGTACCCGAGGAAAAGGTCTACACCAGCTTCTGCTAATTGTTGACAAATGGCCCATGCAATCGAATCTTCGCTAGCAACTCCGAACACGACAGCAGTTTTTCCTTGTAGACCGAGCATCCGCACCCCTCAATTAGCAGGTGTTACCGGGCACACCACGTCTTTGAGTATTCCCCTTCTTTTCTAGTGAAGAGAGGGCTTCTACGATGTTTCAAAACCAACGGACGGCGTCACAAATCATCCAACATTGAATCAAGGTCGTCTGACAGGAAGTCATCATCATCAAAATCAAGGTCGAAATCAAGATCATCATCATCTTCAATTTCGATTGGTGGTTCGGAAGTATCCTCATCCGCAACTCTCTTGTCTGAAGAACGTTTTGAAACACGACCAAGAATGACAAGGAGGAAGAGAACAAAAATTATTCCAACGCTAATCGCTCCATAGAGGGCAAGATCATCAGTGCTAACTTCTGAAAGGCCTGATCCAAGACCGCCATTTTCTTGTTGCTGCTCGACGATGATATCGAAATCAATGATGTCATTTGCGTTGTCAATGGAGCTGGTCGCTTCGATAACAATTTGATTTCGAATTTCTGTCGCAGCTTCACTTGGTGCTCGGATGACGAATGAAAGTTGGTCAGAAATACCGCCTGATTGGAGATCTCTCGCCACGAGATAATCTCCGCTCTGAAGCACGAATCCAAGTTGTTCCAACTCATCTGAATTGGTGATGTATATGTCGATAGTATCCACATCGTTGCCATAGTTTTCAACTTGGAAGGTAATTGAAATTTCTTGACTTACCTCCATGTTTCGAGAAGACGTGTCTGGCATATCCAACGTAACCATTCCATACGGTTTGATGGAAACTTTTCCATTATGAGTGGCATTGTTCGAAAGAGGAGTGTTTTCTACGGGCACTCCTGCCCATGCAGTAACTGTCGCTGTAACACTGAAATCATGTTCAACTGCCTCAGCGCGTTCATTCGCAGAGAACGTTATCGTGACCTCTTGGGATTCTCCTGCATCCAACGAGAACGAATCTTCTGAAATAGCCATCGAAATGGTTGGCCCTCCGGCAAACTCGCTTGTGATTTCAATAGATTCCGCGATGAGAGTCCCATCGTTGGTGACGACACACTCTACGATTCCGTCGCTCGATTCGCCGGGTTTGACAACTATTTCCGGATCGGCGCCACACTCCATTGAAATTTGCCCTGGGACTTGACCAGTTGTATGCGATGGAAGCACGGTCAAGATAAGGAGCGCTACAAGCACCGCAGCGAACGTCCTTTCTTTGCCTGCCATGTCCCTTCGACACCAATGGATTTGATGAATGTGATGGAAGGATTGTGTACAAAAAACCAAATTATTCCGCTTCACCATACAATGCGTTGGGCAGGTCCACGTGACAGTTCCACAAAACTTCTTCATCCATTCCCGCTTCAAACAGTTGTTGTGTCCGTTTTGGAACCGTTTTGGGACCTAAGACAGCCCCAGGGCGGCGAGGATCGTCCATGTAATCGGTCTCGAGCATGAATCCCGTCTGATTGTTTTCATAACTTGCAAGAAGAGGTTCAAGCGCACCTTTTCCGACCAAAACGCTCGAGGTTAGACCTTGCGTAACTGATTCATCAATCTGTGGAGGTGAATAATGACGAATCAAACGATGCGTTGGAAGACCCGCTCTGTCAGCCATTTCAGAGAGGTCTCGATAGGTTGATTCCAATTCTCCTTCAACATGAAGTTGCAAAGGAATGCCTTCTTTTGCAGCCAAAGACATTGTTTCTTCCAGCAATCGATTTGAAAGATTCCAAACTTCATCCGAAACCTTCCAGTGTGGACGACCTACCTCACCAATTGCATGGGCTTGTCCCTCCTTGACGAATTCAAGGGCTGCATCGATGCTGTCCCGATAGTTCTCACAAGCCCGCTCAATTCCGCTTTCACCATCTTGTTCCATCCACTCAATGAATTGATGGGCGAAAGCTGCAGGGTGCGGCCCTAGCACAACGCGTACGTGAAGGGCATGCTTCGTTCGGACTTCATTCGCCATAGCAATCGTATCTGCATAAGCCTCTTTGTGCTCGCTCAAGGATGTTGGTGGCGATGAAAAATCTGGACAATGAACGAGAACTAGATGTGTTCCTCCAACGTTCTTGAAATCCTTTGCAGCATCCAAGTAACGCCCGTTCCTATTCAAGTGAAAGTGATTGTCGAGAATGGGGCCTTTCCACGGCCTTTGAGCATCGACCATTTTCAACCCTCAAAAACTTGAAATTCCAAGATCTTTGAATTTCGATTGCCAATAGACAGCAGCCATTGCAACCATTTTCGGATGACGGCCTTCGGTAACAACACAACGACCATTCTCCCAAATATGGAGGAGCAGGTCGTGTCGATCGTCCTTGATAATTCCACAATCGAGGCGTTCATCGTATTGACCTTCTCCAGCTCCAAGCGGTCCAACAATGGATTGAACGTTGATTGGCGTATTGAAATAGAACGATGCAATAATCGGTCCGAGTTCAGTTTTCAAACCCGTATCATCTTTTCCAAGGCGAAGCATAAGTTCCTTTGCAGCATCTCGAGCTGCCTCAACTCGGTGTGTACCATGGACAGTAATCCGTCCTTCTGGATCGATTACGAGCGTAGCTCTCGGCCTATGAAGTGCTTTGATGACCATTTTTCCAACTCGTTGACCGTTGAGTTGCTCGACAACAGCCTCTGCATTAATCGGTTCAGGAGGAACAAAGCGAACAAGTTGGTTCTCAACTGTGACATCAATATTGGCGCTCATCACTCCTCCTCCTGTTGTTCCGATGGCCCTGTTGATGAAATAATCTCCTCTGGTTCGGGATTCTTGTTGAGCATCTCGAGAAGGGATGGTCTCCAAGTTTGAATCATCGGAAGAAGCATCGTTACGTCACCACCGTGCTTTTCGCGCTCCACTGCAAGAGCACCTCGAAGACGTTTTGCAAATCGCTCATCTCTCGTTCTCGAAAGATTCGAATTGATTCTTGATTCGGTCAAATCCCACCATGCTGCCGTTAAGACTGAAGCTGTAGCCATATCTTTAGGCACGTTTTTTGGAGGAGGTACTGCATCAAAGATTCGTTTCTTGACAGCTTTCTTCCATTTTTTCCCAATTCGGACCATGGAAAGTAGTTTTCGCCAATGAGTCGATACTTTTGCTTCGAGCGTACGTTGTTCTTCCCACTCACTATCATCGAGCGTTGGCTCAATGCAATACACTGGTCGCTGATGACGCAGAGCAAGACGATGCAGGCGTCGTGGTTCGGGATCGGGAAAACGTCCGGTTTGAATCTCCTCAAGTTGGCTCAAATCTTCAATCAAAGCCGAATCAAGTCCTCCTCCCAATATGGCTGATGCAAGATTAATTCCAGGAGATTCTTTTTCCGACTCTTCCTCAAGTTGCCAAACATCTTCAATTTCTGGTCCTTCCAAGAGTGCAAGTGCATGCCATTCAATTCGAGGGCGCATAGACTGAGGGTGAACCGTTGTAGGGAGCACCCCATGGAGAACGATGCGGCCACCATCTGGATCATTCCAGACAATATCTTCCCATGACAATTCCACACTCAAGTGGCCACGTCCTTCACTGGTTATCGAGCCAGTCCTGCAGAGAATCAATATCCCAACCTTGATCAAAGTAGCCTTGTATTTCAGCCTGTGACCATTGAGGGAACCTCTCCATTGCAGCAGCCATTTGTGGACTTACATCAGAAGCAGTAGGTGCTGAATCAGCATACTGACCGGGTAACGCTGCGTACGCCTTTGCCTCCTCTTCATCCTCATAGAATTCTCCACTCATATCGCTGTCACCTCTTCGCATGATAACAAGGCCAACGAGAGCCATCACCAAAATAAGTCCAATGAGAATGACGATAATTAACAGCAACATTCCTGAATTACCGTCATCACTTGCAACCTTAACGTTGAATTGATCGCCCCATTTCGGTGCAGAGCCATCGTACAACACAACACCAGTTTCGTTATCAATGATGAGATAATACATGCCAGTCGTTGGATTGACAAAGGACTCGAGGGTGATTTCGATTTCAAGTTCTCCATCAACAGGAATCAAACTTGAAGTAACCGTCTTTTCCGTCACAGGGGTGCCTCCATCAACCACCGCCTGAATGCGGAGAGTTATTTCATCAGCCTTCGAACCGCTATTGACAACTTCGATGTTCAATGTCATCGATTCACCAACTTCAGGCGACCTAGGAATGAGATCGACTTCACGTATTGAAAAACTTGCTTCCTCGAAGATGAAATTGTACATTGAGTTAAATCGAGCCTCATCCGAATAAATCGGCACAACTGGTTCATCTGAGTCACCGGTTGGACCTCCACCAAGAACTGGTGCACCTGCTGAATCCTTACCAACAATCCAGAAGACAACTTCAATGTTGTTGATTTGTTCCTCTGTGGGTAGTTCTTCGTCAATGGATTGCCAAAGATCGATACAGTCGGCACTTGCAGCATATCCTCCAGCCACTGGAGTCAATGATAGAGGAGCTGTAAGCGGCCTGTCTTGATGAAGCTGCCCAAAGATTGGCCACGTTTTGTTCGTGGTTGGATCCACATAAAACTCCCAAGCGACAGAAACATCACCTTGGAAGAGTGCTTCTGTTTCTTCAATTTGCAATGTGACATCGATGCAGCGGAAGTTTGAGGTCGAAACGTATTCCTCGAGGATTGTTCCAGCCTCGTCCCTCAAAGTCCAGGTGTTTGATTTTACTGTGGGCTCATTATCATCGACCTTAATGGTAAATTCTCCACAGCCGTATGATGTCGATCCCGCACAGAATGCATCCGTCAAATCAATGGCTCCCTCTGGAAGATTGACGAGTTTAAATTGGTACGTATATTCATTTGTAGCGTATGGTGCTGTAATATTGATGTTGAACGCTCCACCTGTAAAAGTGTGATATGTGGGAAGACCATCGACTTTCGTTCCATCTGCTCCTCCAGCACCGTACGGGTCGTAATTCACTCCACCTGCGCCGCTTCCTTCTACGGCAAGTCTTGTTATCTCGAGCGTAAGTTCAACCTCTGGCAGGATAAAAACATCGTAAAGGAGTCCATCGACGAATGCAATTTGTCCCTCGAAGGCAATTGTATCACCGGGGGAGACATATCCCTCACGGACATCATCAGTCAATGGTTCAGTGATATCGCTAACGTAAGGTGTGATCATTTCGTCGTTGACTGTATCGGTTCTCACGTCGAGTCGAATCCCGTCTGAATAATACCATTTTGTGAAAACTGTACCTGAACCATCGGTCTTCTTGTTGAATTCTCCATCCAAATCTGCGATTGAAACCGAAGGCAAGTTAAGGCCTTGAAGTCCAACTACACCCCAATCGATACGGAATGGGAGATCAAGATAGAATTTATCGGTGAACGGATTAATGAGATAATCACCGTCCATTCGAAGTAAACGCGGGCCTTCGGAATCTTCCCCTTTCTCAATGATGCTGATGTATGGGCTGTTCGTCCATGCAGTTTCGTTGCGCGGATAATAATATACAACGAAATCCTCGTCTAAATCAATGAGATCAACTCGGATGTAATCAATGTCTCTCCATCCGTTACGATCCTCTGCTTCAACGATGAGGCGGTATTGATTACCAGCATACATTGTTGAATTCCACTCACCCTCGTAAGATGGATGTCCCGAGTTGAGAAGAGGGCGACCAGCCGCATTCAATATCCCAACACTGTATACATCAGGACTCTTCGATGCCATGGACGCATAGGTAACCATATCATCAAATATTCCCGAATCTCCCCCGTCAATTGAATTGCCGGCTAAATCATAACCCTTCAAATAAAGGCTGACTCTTCCAACTGGGTCTTTTTCTTGGTTCGCCAAGTCATTGAATGTTCCTGTATAATTCGCAGTTGGATATTCGCTATCACTGGTGAGTTGAATGATCGAATATTCGCTTTCATCTGCAATTCCATCGTCATTTTCATCGTGCTGATATTCGACCCAATAATGCAAATCAACAGTAGGAGGGGTGTCTTTGAAATCAGTGATTCCAATCTTGATTTGTTGATTATTTGATGGAATAACCCAAGTATCATCAACAATACTGCGCCAATTTTCTTCAACATTTGGATTGACTTCGCCATTCAGTACTTTCACAAATCCGATTTCGGGTGAGAATTGATCAACAGTTAGATTGAATGGGATGGCGCAATCCTCATCAGGTCGGAATTCAACTGGAGGACACAACGTCTCTCCGCCCGAATAATCGGTCATTCTGAATCTGAAGTATTGCTCACCACCAACAGCCGGACCGAGATCAACCGTCCAATCGAAGTCACCTCCAATCGTACCGCTCTGATTTGCAATTTCCGTCCATTCGAATACCGGTGTTTCGCCGCTCGAGTTAATGCTCCTTTCTTCGACAATTGTGAAGTAACTCAACGGATTTGGAGCGACATCTAACGCTTCGAATCGGACGCTTCCAAGCATCCGAACATAGCGGTTTGTATTCGCTAAATCGAGATCTTGTACAATTCCTTCACTGTTTAACACTGAGAAATTTCGGATCCCAGCATCATTTTCTATGGCATTGCCCGTTTCGGGATTGAGAATCAACGCAGCAGGCAGACCTTTTACACCATTCGAAGCCCTCAGTCCAGTAAAAATTTGGACAATCTCAGCATCTTCCCATGCGTTACTTACCGTGAATCTCCAAATCATTTCTTTCCCGTTCGATAAATCTGTAATCCCTGGAATACCTACAGTTATCAATCCACCCTCATTTTGTACTTCGGTCAATCCATCGACATCGGAATACGTGAGTTCGACGGTTCCAGTATGTGTTTCGATCAACAAATAGGCCTCAGCAAATTGGGCGCCAGTGAATGTAGAGACTTCATGCGTCGATACAACTTCGTAAATTTCTCCGTTTGAATAAAGACCGATCGGATTGTTGTTTATTGAAAGGGAGGAATCATACCCTGGAGACGTAACAACAGACAGTTCTGAGAAAACTAAACCTCCTCCACTCTCTGCATGAACAGTAATTGGTACAGAAGCAAATCCACTCGTCACATTGGAAAGCGCTACACCTTGAGCCAGTTCTTTAGAGAAATTGTTCGATTCACCAAGATAATGCGTTACTTCATACACAACATCAAGACCCACCAAATCGACAGTTGCACCACTGCTCGCATTGGGGCTTTCAATTTCAAACCTGAATATTTTCCAGTCATTTCCATTTGAATCCGTATGACCAATTGGCGTCAAACTCGATTGCATGAGGGTATTGAGGGCAAGTGTCATGTTCATTTCGGGAGGGTATACGCCATTCCAAGCCTGGGTTACATTGCCTATATCTCCTAAGGAAACTTCTTCCAAACCAGACATAAGTTTCCAGCTAAAGCCTTCATTAGGATCAGTTGTGGATAGGATTTGATTGTTATCGATCGAAACTTCTGCAGTCTTGATGGTAGCTCCTGCAGGGAGCAAGAATTCACCACCTACTGCGCTTCCTGACTGGTCGATGGTGAGCGTCTTTTCGGGTGTTCCATAATGGACATTGTTTGCATCTTTTGAAGCAATGAATTGCGTTTGTCTTCCGAACATATCAAACGCCGGTTCGGTGAATGAATATTCCATATCCCCGTCACCTGCTACATCGATTTCGATTTGTTCAGCATAATGTGCAAATTCGAGATCAAACCACATGTTATCAACTTCACAGTAGGCATCATAAACCAATTCTGCTGTGAAGCCAAACATCATATCTGGCAACTCGGGGACCATATCAAGAGTGTATTTCGTGTTGTTTTCCGCCTCGAAAAAGTAACCATCCGATAAAATTAGAATCCTTGGAGACTCAGGACATCGATCCTCGATCACAGGAGTTATCGAAGCGATTGGGTGGCTGAAATGTGACCGCTGCACATCTGTTGAGAACGATTTGTCCAACACATTTGGATTGTATGTGAACGGATCCCCTCCCTGCGTTATCCATACTCCGTTGATTGGAGGATCTGGCATCTGGAATGTCTGATTGAACCCTGTTCCGATACGAGTGCCTACTGAAATGCCATAAAGCACCGGTGTCGCCAATTGCTCTGGACCGGAATCGAAGGTAAACCGCAGGTGAATTTCAGGATATTCTGATGAGTTGATGTCCCAGAGTTCGATTATCGAACCACGCAAATTGCTCATTGAAACGCCATTTTTATCCATGATGATTTGACTTGTGAGAGGGTCGAGTATGTCTATGGAAAGTGTTCCTGTAAGGGTTGTTTCTGCTTCCACAACCAACAAGCCATATCCGTTCGGGGAGTTATCGCCATTGCTATCGCTTGGGAAAATTTTCTTTATGTCCATCCATTCAGAAGTTGGTAGTTTGTCACCAAATCGGAAGTTGTCGATGTACCAACCTTGCATGGTTGTATTCACGAGCTGAAATTCAAAAGGTGTTTCAATTGCATTCGACTCAAGTACGAACCTGAGTTGGATGTATTTTGGTCCGACTTGAGATAAATCAATCTTGATGTTTGCCCAGCCAGTTGGATTCAATAATGGCTGAATCGATGAACCCCCAAGAGCGTAATCATTCGCACCTACCCCGTTGCATCGGCCGTCAATTTTGTTATCGGAATTCCATGATCCTTTCTGATAGTAGCCAGAAAATGTTGAGATTCCAGTAGAGTTTTGAACATCAATGTCGATGTGAGACCAGGATGTCGTTTCTGCATTTTCATCAGGCCAAGGGAAGGTAGGATCGTTTGATGTGCGCATTTCAACGTATGCACAATCAGCATAACGATACACTGGATTTGTACCTGAATCAGTGAATGTCATTAATTGATGGAACGAATCAAAGTATACAGAAGGATCTTTCACCGCTGCTGTCCGCATATTGAGTGTTGGAGCGACCAAAATCTCTCGGAATGCTTGCTTTGCTCCATTGAAATTATTGTTATCATCTGTATAATCTGTGTCGTAAAATCCGGTTCCAACGCACATCTGTCCTGAGGCACAATTTGAAGGGATCACTGAGCCATCGGAAAGACTACCATGTTGCCACATGTCACCCGTTTCCAGAGGAGGGAATGTAGTATCGTAAAACTGGTCCCAATTCTCTTCAAAATCGTTTACATGGCCATCTGATGTGAGAGAAACTGGTGTGGAGACTGAACCGTTTTCAAACCGAAATGCGTTGATGTCAGAAAAATCAGTCTGAAGTGTATTGAAGGCAGGATTCCAAACTCGAGCACCTGTATTGGAATCCAAGCGAGTGTGTGACATGTGAACGACAGGTTCTGACGATATGGCCAAACTTGCAGAGGTAATCGATTCACCAACGGGCAAATCGATCGATCCGTCCTCAAGATTTGAGTACGTGGTTGCATCGTTAATGATAATTTCAACCTCGCTCGTCCCTGTACTGAAATCAGTCACATTTGCTCCGCTAGCAAATGGAGTTAAGGTCATCAGCAAAACGAGAAAAAGCGCTATTTTTGTCCGTCGGTTTTCATCGGCCATGGTGTCACCTAACCCTAGCGTATCAACACTGTACTAAAATCTCGTCGCTTTGTCGTCCATCCTGAGCATCAACAAAGCGTACGAAATCAGCCACCTTACCACATTTTACGCTAAGGGTTCATATGATATGGAAGTCTGGAAGTACCATGAAACCATTCTCAACCGAACCCGTTACGCTGATTGAAGAAGTGTTTCCCCAAGACACGAACTCGTACGATACTCTTTTTGGTGGACGTTTGCTTTCAGTGATGGATAAGTCTGCGGGAATCGCTTGCTCCAAATTTGCCCATCGAGAATTTGTTACGATCTCTATCGATACGTTGACCTTCAAGGCACCTGCTCGACAGGGTGACTTGATTGAGGTGACTGGCCGCGTTGTGTACACAAGCACACACACCGCAGGGGTAAAGGTCACCGCTTGTGCCATGACAAAATCCGATTGGGAAACGCGAGTGATTTGTGAAGGATATTTTTTCATGGTTGCCATTGACTCAATGATGCGCCCAATCCCAATCCCACAACTTGAACCGGCAACAGATGAAGAGAAGAGAGAGTGGGCAGTTGCTGAAGAAATCCGCAACAAAATGTTATCAAAACGGAAAGCCAAACAAGAGGATTGATGAAAGAATGTTGAGTGGGCATCCATATGCCCGTCTTGAACATCGCCATGGTTGGAAGCGATGAACTCGCTCGAGAACTTGCAAAACCAACCGACCAACGGGATGTTCACACCTATGTACATAAGGAAACTTTCAATGGCCAGGCACGTATTTTATCGCTGATTCGTCCTGCAAAATATCCTGAACGGATTCGACCACTGCTCAACGCTCTATCCGCTGCTCGTGCAGGACTCATTGAAGTTACAACGGTTGACGCCACTCTTGGTGAAACACTGGTGGCTTTCTCGAGCGCAGGAATTGAACACGGAGTGGCAGTAATTGCCCCTCCTCAAGGAGAATGGGTTGATGAAGAGATGGTCAAGACGTTGTTCAAGCAGGCTGGTTTAACGAATTGGTCATTTGAAGCTGCAGATGGTATTGAACTTCGAACTGCTTTTTTCAACATCATGGAGAACGTATCAGAACTCTTGACATCGATTGAAGATCAGCCACTAGTTGTCCCCATCGATCAGCACTTTAACGTCAAAGGAATTGGTTTGGTCGCCATTGGATACGTGCAATCAGGAGTCGTTTCAGTGCATGATGAAGTTGCAATGTTGCCTCATGGCAGCTCTGCATCGGTCAAATCATTGCAGGTTATGGACGATGACGTCGATCGTGCAGGAGCAGGTGATCGTGTTGGCATTGCTCTACGTAATGCGAAAGAAGAAAGTCTGACCGGGACATGTTTGATCGTCCATCCGGAAATTGAAGATAAGAAAACAAACACACATCGTCCTCTGCCTCTTGAAGCGCACACTGCTTCAACAATGACATTGAATGTCTCACCTTTCCAGAAAAAGAAACTTGAGGTAGGGGATGTCGTTCACGCCTCAATCGACCTTCAATTCAATGTTGGTCGAATCGAAACTGTTACTGAGAGTAATTTTTCAGTTCGATGGGAGACTCCGCTGCTCCAACGGATCGAAAATGCCCCTGGAGTCCTCATTGCCCAACTTGATTCAAAGCCTCGAATCATGGGGAGTGCAAAACTCATCAAAATCGAGTGATTTGGCATCTTCGCGATGAACCTCGAACAATTGTCTGAAGCATCTTCTCAAGGGATGCATTGATAATAGGTGGCTCGAACTGCTCCACGGGATGCAGACGAGAGGGCGCAACGAACGCCTTGCGGAGTCTGGGGAGAAAATGGTTCTCCACGGCTTACGCGTGGCTGGTGAAAGCGGTCGAGCGAGAGCAAGCCTTGGTGAATCCCGCCTCTCGATTGAATTCAAAAATGGAAATTGCATTGACATTCGCTACGATCGAATTGTTCGGATGCAGCATCACAATACCACACTCATTCCTGGATGGATTGCCTTCATTGGGCTCTGCATCCTCTACGCATCATGGCGAGTCATTACACCACCGAACCTTCGCTTAGCGGGGTTAGGACTTGGAATAGCGATGATCTCTGGCTGGGTTCTTACCAAACGACCAACACTTACTCTCGATACTGAACTCGGTGATTGTCACGTCCTTCACGCAATCGATTCACGGTTGCTCAAACTCTCAACAATGATTCAGCGAATGAATGATGGATTAACACTTGAGGAAGCCAGGTTGGGTGTTGATTTGCTCAATGAGGATACTGAATTCCCGAGACAAGCCGCCAATTCTGCTGCTTTAGCATTACCAACTCCTATGGAAGATTTGGAACCCGCTCGAAGTCTTTCCGCGTTCCTAGGAAAGGAAGTTCCTCAACATGAAGAATTTGAAATCGATGAGGTTCTTCCAAGATGGGCAAAGGATACGATGAATCGTGGACTGGAACCTGTTCACGATCCTGAACCTCGACAACACGGCATTTTGAAGAGAGGTATTGCAAATGCTGGGACTCGAAGAGGACATGTAAGCCCGCTGGACATGCACACAAACCTTGGACCAGGCCAAATTTCAGAGGTTCAATTCTTGGGTGAGGCCCCGCTACCTATCCCAATGCATCAGAAACCGATGAGCTCCTCTCAAATGATTCAGGAGGCAATGGAGATGTCACGAGAGGCAGGAATAGAGTCTCAATCAATTCAACATACTAGGCATCTTGGAAGCGTTGGAGAGTTTGAACAAGATACCGTAACTTTGAGACCGAATGCATTCGTTTCTCCCGATCTTCCGTTAATGAATGCTGAATTGATTGAGGATGAACCTGAGCTTTCACTTGTCGAACAAGGCATGATTCGTGGTGAAAGCGACGTTTCCTCAAACATCGATGCAGGACCACGCATACGCCGCAATTCAAGAGGCCAAATGAAGCGAATTCAACCTCGAACGTCTTCGAGAAGACGAATCGCATCAACCCGTCGAAAGGATGGAAAGGAGCCCACACGGCGATTCTCATCACTTCTGAACAGAGTTCGAAATGGAATCTCTGGCCTTAGAGAACAAGGAATCGATGAAGAAATCGTTGAATTGATGGCCGAGCACATTCCAGAAGAGGAAGAAAACACCGTCCCTTCTTCATTCAGTGCCTTGACCGAATCACAGGAAGTTGCTCCAATGCAAACTGGGCAGCATGGATTACGCAGACTTGATTGAAATACCAGTTATTGAGCAATACTCTTGCAAACGATGCTGATACGTCTCATTCGTAACCGTTTGAAGTCCTTCAGTACCAAAATCTTGCAAGGTAAAACTTGCAGAAACAGTAGCATGGATGAGAGCGTCCCGTAACTCATCCCTTTCGATAGGACCATGCCCAGCGGCAAGACATGCTGCGATTGTGCCTGCAAAAGTATCTCCACAGCCGGTTGGATCAACAACAGCATCGGTTGGAAACGCTGGTAGAGCAATCAAATCATTCCCATGCAAAGCAATAACTCCATGTTCACCTTTTTTGATAATCAATGTGGGAATCTCTGCCATAGCTTGAACTTCTTTTGCAGCTTGAACCAGATTGTCAGATTCTGCCAGCATAGTGACTTCTCCATCGTTAATGACAACGATATCAACACGTTTCATTGCTTCAATCAATTCATCGTGTGCAATGTTGATCCATAAGTTCATTGAATCAAGCATGGAAGTACGAGTAGGATGCGATTGGTCAAGCACAGACAACTGAATAGCGGGATGCAGATTGGCGCAGAATGTTATTTTCGATGAAGTTCCATGTTCAGGTACTTTTGGCTGAAAGGTCTCGAACACGTTGAGATGAGTCTCATGCGTTTCAGCTTGTGCCATGTTACCATGATAGGAACCAACCCAATGAAAAGTGGAACCTTCAACAACTTCAATTCCAGTTGTATCAAGACCTGCATTGCTTAAAATTGCGAAATCTTCCTTGCGAAAATCCGTTCCTACCACACCAACAAGGCCAACCTTGTTGAGTTTCAAACGTTGTGAGTGAAAAGATGCTGCTAAACCAGCATATGTTGCAGAACCTCCTAATGTATGCGGAGATGAACCTTTGGGGGAAGTAATACTGTCATAGGCAATACTTCCAACAATTAAGACATCCATTCTATCACTTATCCTAGAAGTTCTTGATGCATATCGATGTACTGTATCGTGATATCACCGTTCATGAAATCGACCTCATCCATAATTCTTCGATGCAGCGGAATTAAGTGTTCCACGCCAGTAATGACCGTTTCATCCAGAGCTGTTCGCATTCTTCGGATTGCATCATCTCGATCTCGTCCCCAAACGAGGAGTTTTGCAAGCAATGAATCAAAGCAACCCGGCATTTCGTACCCAGGATGAGCATGCGTATCGACTCGGACTCCGAATCCTGATGGGAAATGGCATTCCCATAAACGACCAGGGCTTGGAATGAACTCCGCTGGATCTTCTGCATTCAGACGGCATTGGATGCTATGACCTCGCCAGGAAATCTCATCTTGGCTGAGTGGAAGATTTTCTCCCTGTGCGACGCGAATGCCCAACTCAACAAGATTATGCCCTGTAATCAATTCTGTGACCGTATGTTCAACCTGAACACGGGGATTCACTTCGAGGAAGTAAAAATCTCCATTGGCATCTCGCAAAAATTCGAAGGTTGCAAGCCCTTTGTAGCCGACCGATTCGGCTCCTTTGCAAACTAAGGAACCAATCTCGTTTCGCTTTTCAGGTGTAAGCCAAGGTCCTTCTTCCACCAGTTTCTGATGACGGCGTTGAATCGAACAAAATCGCTCACCAAAGTGAATCGCATTCACGCCATCTGCAAGAACTTGGAATTCAACGTGCTGTGCACCTTGGATGTACTTTTCAACAAAGACTCTATCGTCACCGAAGGCTGATTTGGCTCGAGATTGACAGAGTTTCAATGCACTTTCAAACTCACTCTCCTCTTCGACAATTTGCATACCGATTCCACCGCCACCAGCGGCCGCTTTGATGATGACTGGATAACCGATTTCATCGGCGAGAGCAGAAGCAACTGAAGCCTCTGAGATGGGTTCAGATGAGCCTTTTGCTGTGGGCAGACCTGCTGCTTCCATGGCCGCCCTCGCCTCAATTTTGTCACCAAGGAGCGTGATAACATCAGCGCTTGGGCCGATGAATGTGATACCTTCTTCCTCAAGTCTTTTCACAAAACCTGCATTTTCAGCAAGAAATCCATAGCCTGGGTGGACTGCATCACAGCCCATGTCTTTGGCTGCTTGGACAACTGCTTCGATGTCAAGATAAGCATCCAATGGATTGATCACATCTCGAAACGTTGCATCATCGGCTAACTGAACGGGAAGGGACAAGCGGTCTTCCTTGCCGTAAATTATGGCAGCTTCAATTCCCATATCTCGCAAGGTTCGCATAATTCGGAGAGCAATTTCACCACGATTGGCAATCAACACTTTCTTGAAACCCATAGTAATTGGGAAATCAAGGCATCCTATGAGCAAAGCGGTCGTGAGTGCTGCTTGTTTCAGATTTATTAATAATTATTTATTTTGATGAATTCGAATCTCATCCCTGCCACTGAGGTCATCAATGGCAACCGTTTATCACAGAAATTTTCGGGGATTGTGATTACACTTGGCAACGACCACAGTAATCCAATCGACGACCACTCAATCTTGTATGTGTGATGATACCTTCGCACGAGTGGCAATTCAATCCATCTCGGGTGAAGACATAATGTCGCGCTTGGCGGCGAGACATACCCTGTTGTCGTAAGAGATCGTAGAGACCTTTGTCAACCGTTACTCCTCTTTGTTTGTATGCAATTTGTGTCGTAGAAATAGCTGACTCTGCTAGTTGGTTTTGCTCCTCTGAGTTCAAAGAATTGAGTTTTCGCGTCGGATGAAGACCTGAATTGAACAAGATCTCACTTCGGAGATAATTTCCGACTCCTGCAAGAAAAGATTGGTCAAGAAGCAGGTGACACAATTGCCTACCTCCAAATTTTTTGTTTTGAATTTGCTCAAGAACAGGCCCGGATTCGATTTCTTCATCGGCAACATCAGGACCAAGTCGTGCGATGTAGGGGTGCTGTTCAACCTCCCATGGTTCGAGAAGTTCAATATCCGTAGCAGACCAAAGGCAAGCAACATGTGTTTCAGTTTCGA
>MDSZ01129566.1_pt1 | contig 19671 bp, 5 predicted proteins | sample 811201 | NCBI WGS metagenome assembly MDSZ01 (sample SAMN05326647, study PRJNA326480) | marine metagenome | isolation source: seawater | place: Indian Ocean: North | collected 2010 | reverse complement strand
TTAAACTTTGCTAATTTAATAATAACTTGTTGTGAAGTTCTTCCACCAGCAAATCCTGATAGATTATCTTCAATATTAATATCCATAACATCATCAATATACGGACTTTTATGTAAAAATCCAAGAACTTTTTGAACTTTATCTTTGGGTGTTGTTTCTTTTTTTATGTCAATGAATCCCATATCAAGAATTTTTTTATCTGAGGTGAACGCATATCCGACACAAGTCGTTGATGCATCTAATCCTAATGAAACCATTTTTTTTCTCCTACATAATAGAATCTAATCTTAGTTTTAATATAATTGGTACTTTTGAATCACTACGTATGGGTCTTGGGTAGTTAGCTACAATAACTGGTATACCATCTTCATCTAATAATTGAACTGATGTAAAATGTACAAAATCGTCTACACTTCCTGTCAAGTATGATTTTAAATAAGGTGAAGATGTAAAAGAAGAAGACACAGAAACATTTGGATTAGATGAACCTGTTATAAATGCTCTTGAAGTTGGATTAGATGTAGCTAAAAATTCATGAGGTTCTATTCTTAAATTATATTCTGTAGTATACATGGTATGTGTAGATTCAAAATCTACTGAATAATTTGAATTTGATCCCGAACCATCACCTAAATCCATATAACTAAAGCTACCAGACCAAGAGCCTGTTTCTGTTAATACTGCCATCCCTTGATCATACCATATATTACCAACATGATTTAAAGACCCTGATTCAGATTGTTCTGCACTCTGTGATACTAAAGCATTTGTTGAATATAAATTACCTACGGAATCATCACATATTTCAACTTTTAAACCATTATGTACATTTTGTCTAAATTTGAATGTTCCTGGTTTTATATAATCACCGAAATATTTTTGAGGTATGTTAATAACAGATGCAGAAGTATTAAATTTTGTGAGATATTGTCCATTAGGTCGACCTGTTATTAAATATGGACTTAAGAATTTTCCAGCTTGAGAACTACCAACTACAGAACCTTTCCATTCAGGAAATGAACCACTACAATAGTACCAACTTCTTAGATAATTCCACATAGAGCCTGATTCAGCCTCTATGGCTGAACCAGATCTAATATGTTTTATTTCAATTAGGTTATCAGTTGAATTTATCGTAGTTGGGCTATGAAGTGTGTTTTCATATCTTAAAATATCCGACTTATCGATTTTCTTTTTATATGACATTTCATAGCTTTAATTTATTAATAAGTTAGTTTTACTTTTATAATACTTTCCTTAGAGTAATTCTTCTGTATAGGTGCACTTAGTCTTCCAACTGCTACCATTTCTCCAGCTGTATTATGTAATCCAATAGTTGTTATAAATGTTTGTGGATTACTTTCAAATTCAGGTATTGTAAATCTACCCTCTGAACCTGATATTGCAGTTGGATTAGAAGAGTGGTTAAACTCTCTTGATAAAGCCCTACAGAAGTAACTAACTGTTGTTTGATCTTCTTCTGATCTGAATTTATGTGGTGTTACTGTTCCACCCAATGCTATAGATGAAGCCAGTTTCAATGCGTTATTACCACCTACTGTTGTAACTGGAGAGAAGTTAGTACCAGCTTCACTCAAGTTTACTGATCCAGATGTATTTGCTGCTGGTGAAGCTGTTGAGTGTGGTCCACCCAATGATTGTGATAATATTCTACCACTAAATACCATTGTACCAAGTTCTGGCCAGAAGAATCCATATCTTTTCACACTAGCTGCTGTGTTTACTGTACCGGTTGTACCACTAACGATATTATATCTTGGACCAACAGGAGAAGCGTAAGCTACATTTGTTTTACTATCATCAGTTAAGAAAACAGATGAACCAGTTGCTGCTACAGACCCCTCATTAACAGAGCCTGATAAAGCTAATGTCCAATTACCAGCGTTAAGTCTATCTTTCATTTTAGCTCTTTCAGCTACTAAAATCCAAACATAGTCTTCTGTATCATCACCAGATCCACTTATTTGGAATCCATTTACTATGTCTGAAGATCTAAGTAATTTAGATGCAAAAGACTTATAAATTGCTTGTGTTTCACCTACCCCAGCATTCAACGAAGCTTGAGATGAACCCGAGCCTGCTATGTGTCCAAACGAACACCCAAAATGATCTTCACTATTATATTGTAATGTATAATAGTAAAGCTTTTGTGTAGCCGATAAGGAGGATGTTGTAAAGTTAGAACCAGCTAGTGTTCCCACTCCACCACTAAAGTAACCTGTAGTTGTCTTAGAGGTATCTATTAGTATATCGTTTCTCGTTAATGGTACTACTTTCATTCTTTATCTCCTATTGTATTCAATATTTTAATTATTACATTCCACCTTTTGTGCCTGTTATCTTATCAGTTGGTGAAATCAACTCTGTAGCGTCTACATTAACTACAACTGTTACAGGTGCTGCACCTGAATCTCTTTCGAATATTTCAACCACAAACTGCCAAGCTTTGTCAGCTGATTGACCCAATTGTATATTAAGTGATTTACCATGATATTCTGCTGGCTCTGGAACATAATAACTGTTAATTCTTGGATATTTAACTGTAGATCCTGATAAGGATAGTTTTTTACCCCCTGTTATTACTAAATCTGTTTCGTCAGAAAATTTAAATGCGAAATTATTTTGAGAGCCGTTTTCAAGGTATGGTGTTAAAGTTATTCCAGGAGCTCCATGATGATCTAACCTTAATCCATTCCCATCAACATCCTCAATTAATTTAATAAAAGGTTGGAATTTTTGAGTTCTTGGTCTAGTTGTTAGATGATATTTAACAGTTGAGGCATTTGTATAAGCTTCCTGCATAGGTAACCCAACAATTGCTCTTGCATAAGAATCAGAACCACTTGGATCAGCTGTGTTGTAAAGTTCATAATGTACCCCATCATCAGCCAAACTAAATGCGTCTATTTGTAATCCCTGACCTTCTGCTAATAATTTTCTTCCATGTTTAGTTAATATGGCATCAACATTAACGCTATCATTATCTAAAAATCCCATTTTAATCTCCTGTTGTAATCTTATATAAATTTTTGTGTTGCGATTTATAACATACTTTAATTATTATATTTCAATAATAAATATCTATAAAACAAAAAAAATAGCAAATATATTTATCATTATTTATTTCTTTTTTCAACTTTTATTCGTGTAACAGCGGTTCCTTTGACATCTACACTGTATGATGAGCTAAATGGAGCTAAATCATATTCATGTTTGTAGTGTCCAACACCTCGTGAAGCTGATACTAAATTACCAGTCGCTGGGTCTGGAACTATTATTTTTGAACCAGGTTGAGGTACACCAAAATACAAACTACTTAACTGATCATAAACCCTATGAAAATTAATTACATGATTAGATGGATAATGAATAGTTCCATCAAGTGATTCTGAAAAATATGTTGTAGTTCCCATAGGTTTTCCATGTTTAATAGCTTCAGGTCCATTTATCATAGACTTGTAAGTATATGGTGTTCCATCACTAGCAGTTACATTTGAAATTATCATTTGATTTTGAAAATATTTATAATCAGAATAATCTATATAAGGCTCTCCAAAAAGTTTTTCTTTCCATCCAGCTTGTCTACCTTGTGGATATCCAGCTAATTCTGTACCTGAAACCTGATATAAGGATTGTGATACCCACTCAACATCTCCGATAGTATCATATACAACACCAGTTTCATAATGTCCAGTATTAAAATCATTACTAGAACCACTGTGTCCAGACATTATCCATATATCATTATCACTTTTACCCATTTTAACATATCCAGTTCCATCTACCCACCAAAAGCCTTCTTTTCTTTTATGTAAAGGAAAACTTAACTCATTAATTTCATTTATAGAAGCAGTATGTTGTTGGAACACCTCAGCTGAAACATTTAGTGAAGATGTTATTACTTCATGATTAAATCTCAGTTGTGTTGGTATTTCAGAAGTTATTCTATAAAGAGAACTAGAATCTATAGTAGCTTCATGTTCTGATACTATTTCGGAATTAAATATATAAGATGATGTATAATATATATTTGAATTAAACACATCTGGATTAAATTTAAAATTAACTTGACAAAGTGAACTAGAATCTATCGTGACTTCATATGGTGTAATTAATTCAGGACTAATTATATATGAAGATGTGTGATATATATTAGACTCTATTGGATTATCTAAATTTGAAGTAATAACATATGAAGATGTATATTGTATTTCATTAGATTCAATTGGTGTAAATACTATATTATCAGTAAAATTCAATGAAGAGCTTATCACTCTAATTTCATTAGTATCGTAAAAAGGCATTTGTTCGGCCGAAGTCAATATAGAAGATGTTTGGTAAATAGTAGCATCATTAGTTGAAGTATTTTCAGCTGAAATTATATATGAAGATGTGTAATAAATATCAGTATTATGTAGTTTAGTTAACTCACTTGTAACTGATAAACTTCCTGTATAATCTATTGTTGTATTATATGGAGAAATTATCTCTGCACTTGGAATAGAAGATGTATAATTTATAAAAGTACTATTTATTGACATCTTTTCGGCACTTATTACATAAGATGATGTATAATTTATATTATCATTTTCATAGGGTGATTCAATTTGACTTGAAAAAGTATATGTACCTGAAACTGGATATAATTGTAGTTGATGTTGTTTTTGTATATTACCAGAAAACTTAGAAGATGTTGGTATATTAGCTTCATATGGGCTAATGATTTCATTAGACACTAAATATGAAGATGTATAATAAATATTTGTATCATGTGTATTCACAATATTTGATGTTACAGAGTATGATGATGTTTGATGTATAGTAGCATCAAAAATAGAATCAGACAAAGTATCACCACCGGTAGTATACATGGAATCTATAAATCCTTCTAATTGTTTTTGTAATTCAGAAGAAGCTACCATACTCGATGTCACATAAATATCAGAATCTATACTATTTTGAATAGAACTCAGAGTTAAATTAATAGAAGAAGAATTAACATTATCTATATTACCCTCAAATGGATTAATTATTTTACTTTGATTAAATTCAGTACTGACACTTAACGAACCTGTTTTTGGAAACATAACTTGTGTTTCAGAAAAATTATACATATAATCAGATTTACTTCCTGAATTTTCATAGTACATTCTAAGAGGTAAATTAGTGTATATAGGCATTGTTTCTCTTGTTACATTTTTAGGTCCCATTTGTATTTTTTTACGACTTAATATATCAGGTCTTATCATCACACCAAAATTAGATATTGTAGTCGAAGCTGGTAGTATTCTTTTAACACCATCCATAATACTTTTATTAAATACATTTCTATAAGCTTGTATGTACTTATTAGGATCTATTTTTACTCCTGATAAAATTGTATTTCTAAAAGATTCTAAATTACTATAACTTGAAGATTCCATGGTATTTTCAGATGGATTTGCAAATTTACTTCTAACATCAAATCCACCTATTTTTCTTAAAATATATCTGTCTATAGAATCAATAGGTGAAGGTGCTATTTCAATAACATTATTATTGATAACTCTTTTACCCGAAGATTTTATACTTTCAAAACTATTTTCAGATGGGCTTAAATTTTTAACCATTACTCTATTATTATTGATAGTACTATTTATATCATTTAATTGACTAACACCATCAGTCCTTAAAACAAACCTATTAAATGTTTTAAGTTGTTTATTAAATTGAGTACCATCATATGAACCAATAGAAGTAGAAGATAAATTACCACCAGCTTTTAAAAGACTAGAATCTATTAATTCACCCGAAGAACCTGATTTAATATTTTCTCTTAATTGATAGTGATACAATAATTTATCTTGAAAGTCTGTTAAGTAATTTCCTCTTTGTGAACCTTTGTCTAAGGTATGAATCTTAAAAGTTGAACCACTTAAAACATACCCATCTCCCCAAGCCATAACATTACTCAATGAACCAGATAAAGTTTCTGCCATAAATAAATTATATGGTAAAGATGTTCCTATACTTGATGTTCCAATAAAAGCATTCATATGAACAGGATCTGTTGTTTGTAAAGAACATGACACTACCTCTGATATTCTATCGTCATCTTGTAGAGCTGCGTAAACCATAAATGATTGTGTTAAGGGTAATCCAGAACCTGTATTATTATTTAACCCATCACCACCTGGAGTAAAACTATGTGACTGATGTACATAGACATTCCACATACTACCTTCTTGAAAACTAGCTGTTGCCGTTGAAGCTGATACTGATGATGATACTGAAAGGTCTAATGAACCTGTATAGTTGTTAGAAAGTCTTAATGTTAATTTACCTTTTTGATTTGTAACTGGTTGTAAAACTAATTCCCACAAAGACTTGCCTATACTTCCAGAAGATCTTACCAATTTACTTTCATTAGAAGTTTCTTTTGATGAAAAAACAAATTCTAATCCACTAGCTTTAGCGTCACCTGTCCACCATCTAACAGGTAAATGTCTAGACCCTCTTGTATTTAAACTATAATAGTTATTCGTTTCTCGTGTTAGTGATAAATTTCCAGCTAACTTAGTTATACCTGCTATTTCAGGATGAAAATTATTTAAACTACTATTAGGATTAGTTTGATTAGTATTTGGATTAACTTGACCACTCAGTAAAACTAAATTTTGTTCTGTTTCAGTATTTCCCCCATATTGTCTTATAGGTAAAAATGATGATGGATATCCATACATATTTAATAAACCTTTAACAGCTTTTTCAGTTCCTTTAGACTTATAAATGTACATCAAGTTATTTAAAACTTTTCTCCAAGTATCTTCCGCGGCAGTTTTTGAATCTACACCAGTATTTGCATAACTATACCAACTGTCTACACTCGCTGACATTGGGTTAAATCCTTCCCACCCAAAACTTTTCATGACAATAGGTAAAAGTTCCGGGGGAACAGATTCTAATTGTCTATATTTTCTCGAAGAAAGCTTATTGTAATTATCAATATAATTTCTAATTAAATCAAAATGTTCTCCCATCATATTAACGAATGTATACATTGTATTATGTTCACCGGTCGTATTTTCTAAAATATAAGCTGGTAAATTATTTTTAAATGAATGTATATTATTTTCGTCATATGCTGACGCTGATGCGTATGCACCATCATACCAGTTTGACCACTCAGTCGAACCTGTTTTATACATAACATCAAATGGATATGCATTTTGTGGATTTTTTAGTGTTAATTTAATATCTGTAATTAAAGAAGATGTTGTAAATGTTTCATTGTCATTAGTGTAATAATTAATTTGAAAAAGGTTACCCATAGGCATTATTGAACCTGTAAATGCAACATCATTTGTAAATTGTGATGGAAAACAATCATATGCTTCCAAACCATCTAATCCGTCATCTGAACCTGTTATATTTGAACCTGATAATAACATCCAATGTGTTCCTTCACCACTATTAGACCAATCATAACCATCAGTTTCTATAGACACTAATGGTTTCCAATGTGATTGTGAAGCTACAAATATAGCTCTTCTCCACTCGCTACCTGTTATTATTGGATTTTCTATTCTAGACCCACCAAAAGCTTTTTCAGGAATCAGAGGAACATGATTTGTATGATTATTATTTGCCCATCTCAATCTACCTTCACCACCTTCACCATCCCATGAATGATCAGCTGTACGATTAAATCCACTACCTGTTTGTGCTGAACCAGATCCTTTCATTAAAAATGATAAGTAAACTGATCCTGTATAATTAAAAAATGGTGCTTCTTGAACTTCATACTTACCTGTAAATATATCTACAAACTCTTCACCATTATTTGAATGTACATAAACTTTATTAAAACCTTGAGTACCTGATACTATGTTTAATTCATTATTAGTATCAGTTACAGGTTTTGATGGTGCTAGGTTTACACCCATACCAGGTGCAGAAGCTGTCGTAGCACTTTGTGCATCGTAATATAAAAATCTTTCAAAAGGTGTAAATCCAGCTAATTCCGTATTTATATCATTAAATAAACTTTTTCTTCTCGATGATATAGCATATAAATCACCCGTAGGTAATACTTGGTCTGGAGTGCTTAGAGATTTTGATAACTGAAAATAATTGTTTTGTATTTTTCCAACTTTTGTTTTAAAATTTTCTAACTTTGATGCAGCTGATCCATATTTTACATGATTTTTGAAAAAATTAAAATCTACATTTAATACTGTATCACTGCCTGTTACATTAGCTAAAACTTTTGAGAAGTCAGTTTCTGTCTGTGAATTAATTATATCATTATAGGATTGAAAGTCGTTATCCCAATTTTGTAAATCTACATCATGGGTTAAGTCAGGTTCTAATCCACCACCAACGACAGTTGATGTTATTGCACTTTCAAAAAATATAGAAGCAAATTGTGTATTTAATAATTCTTTTTCAATAGAAATTTCTAAACCAGTAAAAGCTAACGATGGAAGTGGAGATTCTAATCTTAAAATTAAAGAAGAAAAATCTGGATCTGTCACATTATCGAATGTTATATTATTTATAGGAACATATACACTTTCACCCAAATTAATAACAAAATTAAACTTATAATCAGGATAACCATCCGTAGAATCTAAAGTTCCGATTCTTTGATAAAAAGCTTTTTGAACATCAGATGTAAAAGAAAAATCTTCTACAGAGTCTGATGTTTTATTATGTCTACCATATAATCTTATTTCTTTTCTTGTTGGTGATATTTCGTATATCCAAAAGAAAGGGTTTATTAATCCTGTTACTACATTACTATAGTTTGTTGTATTTTCACAATTTTTTGCATTAACATCCCAAGAACCTTCAGGACAATATGTGTCTGATTGTAAATCGTTAAAAATGTTTCTGGTAAAATTAAAGGTTAGTTGATAATCTCCACTAGCATAACCCATCTCATTAAATAAATCATTAGGTTTTATATGATAGGTATTATAATAATCTGATATTAAATTAAAGTCTGCATTTAAATATGAAAATTGTTCTAAATATGTTGGAGTAGCTCCACCCAAAGTATAACCATATACAGCTAGTGTAATATCATCACCAACAATACCATCTTGTCCAGGAAAATCATAAGTTGTTGAACCTGACTGTATCAGTCCTAACTTATTACTACTATAATTAAATTCAGATGTTGTTGCCATCTATATAGCTCCCTTTTCAAGTTTGGTAGAAATTTTTGGTGTTTTCATAGTTTTAGTTCTAACCACAGGTTCATTTGCTTTTCTTTTCTTCAATGAATAATCTCCAATTAAAATTCCTATATTAGAGTGTCCACTTGTATCTAAAATTTTATTTCCTGTTAAAGAATCTGTTTGTATTTCCATTATACAATCATTTTTTAACTCTAGATCCACATTATCATCTATAAATAGTTGTCCGACAGAAGTTTTAGATGAAAAAGAATATTCTATTCCATCCCAATGTTCTCTATAATCATGTTTTCTAAGTCTTGTTGGAGTAACCATGATATCATTTTCTATACCTAATAGTTCTGTAATGGTATATGGTTTTTTAAACATTCTAACTTGACCTAAATCCATTTCACCAGGCCAATATCCAAACATATCATTTTTTACAGCTTTCCTAGCTCTTGCTCTATCAAATATTTCATTAGGATGAAATAAATCATCATTAACTACTTTATTCAAAGTTTTCCAATATCTACTATTTGGATGTAAACCACCAATTACAGGTGCTACAGAAGGCATTGGAATAAATTTAAATGAAGGTCCTCCAATTTCAGAAAAATCTTCTATAAAAGCATCAGAAAGATTAACATTTATCCGTATCGTCATTAATTTCCAATGTAGTGTTTGGAATGCATTTACTGATAATGTAGGTTTCTGATATAATTCTGCTATGATTCCATCTTGGTCTTCGTTATATAAATATGAAAATACAAAAGCTTTAATTTCATAAATTCCTTCACTTCGATATTGATGAGATTTTACACCAAACCCATCTCTATCCTTTATATTTTCCCAAACATAATGATCATTTGTATAATTTTCTACATAAAAAGAATTAGCATCTGATGTAAAATTATTTACTTGTAATATTAAATCATCATCACTTTCGTCTTCTATTCCTTCTTCATCACCCCATCTAGCAACACACCATTTGTAACCAACACCAGTTTCTTTGTATACATCCCCATTAGGACCAACCCATTCAGTATCTTCATATGATATATGATTTATATCAGATCCATTATCAATTAAATCTGCTATACTTACCCAAACATTAACAAAGTTAGGTGCTGATGTTTGAGCTTCTTCTACAGAATTGTCTTCATAATATCTTTGTACTGTTAAAGAGTTATCGTTATTGATTGTATTATCAGTAGTGTCTCCTATCCAAGCGTAGGATATAGGTCTAAAGTTTTTATTAGTTATATCTTGTTGGGTAATCATTCCGTCTAATATATTTCTATCCAAATAATCATCTGCATAATTACTTATGTTAGAGTCGTAATTATGTTCATAAGATCTAGGAGAATTTTCAAATTCTCTACCAGTTGATGTATACATTGTTTTATCAGTAACACCCTCTATGTTTCCCCATAAGTTAAAATGTGACATTGGATTATACAAATATTCAGAACCACGAATATCAGATACATATGGATAAAATGAAGTTATTGGATTTGCTCCAGTACCAGCAATTGTAGTTTCTTCCCAATTTCCAGCATATGGGTGATGTGAATCAAATTTAATTGGATTTGGGCTAAAGGATTCGTCATTAGTATATTCACCTTTATAAGAATTAAATCCATTAACTGTGGCTTCTTTATAAAAATATCTAGGTGGTTCTATATAAAATCTAGCACTACCTCGTTTCCACCAGGGAATCCAACTACCTGGACTATTATGGTCTATTTGTGGTGGTTTATCTACCTTATATTCTATATCAGATGAAGCACATTCAAAATCACTTCCAAAGCGTATACATATTCTTTTATCACCGTTCCAATGATCAAATATCCATTTTTTAGGTATTCTATATACAGCCATTGAATCTTTTCTATCATTATCTTTATACACATTAGTACAATGTTTTCCTGTATAATACCCAACTATATAAAAAGCACTTCCTTCAGTATTTGTAGTAAATCCATTTTCATTTATATGTGGTGTATCATAATCCCACCAATAATCATCTATAGGTGCTATTTCTCCACCAAAAGCAGCCATTTTATTAGTAAATCTATCAGCGTATACCATTTGAGCCCAAGGTTTTCCAGAAGAGTGATTCGCAGGAGCACAATTCGAATTATTATATCCATATTGCTCTACAATTGTATCACTATATATTACTGGAAAAAATTTATAATTCCATATTCCAGAATTTGCACTTGGTGGACTGTATGTAGAACAACTATCCGTACAATCCGTTTTACATGGATAATAAGTTAAAGCTGCATTTTCATTTTGGTCTACTATCGCATCACCAACTAATTGAATTGTACTTTCTGGATCAAATTCATCTTTTTTACCAACTTTACAATCAGACATAGGTGCTGCAGTAACATGATATATTCTTCTACCGTTACAAAAAGCTTTAGAATCATGCATAAAAGCATTAACAATTACATGGTCATCTGTATTTGGTTTTAGTTTAGTATTACCTTCAGCATCCGACCATATCCAATCTTCTGGAATTGTATTGTTGGGTCCGTCACCTGTAAATCCTTGTCCTGGTTGAAAAGCTGCACTATCTACAAAATACACACTAAATGTATCATCGTAATGATTTGTAGAAGATGTATTTGTTTCAACATTTATTCTACTTATTCTAAATCTACCAGCTCCAAAAATATAATCACCCATACCTTCTTGTTCTACACCATCGTAATATTCTTCTACAGCCGGATTTTTTCCTCTAACAGAGTTTGGCCAATTAAAATTAGTAAAATATTCATTTGATTGCAAGGGACCTCTACCAATATCCTCTACTATGGTATATATATCATCACCTATGAAATCGGTATCGAAACCTACATTCCAATAGTCTTCAACTCCTGTTACTTGAATATATTGAGCTTGAGCATTACCATAAGGTTTATTTTGGTATATTTCAAATATTGGTTCTGGCATATCTAAAAAGCCTTTTTCTTGTTATTGTTTTGAATCATATTAAATTCTTTTATTCCTCTAGTTGAAGGTTCTCTTGTGTCATTATCAAAATCTACAAAATAGTCTTTTATAACTCTTCCTTGATTTCCGTTACCACTACTATCCTGTACTAAAAAGTCATCAACTTCATCTAAATTATAATCAATAGTTTTTGCTCTATGATTAAAATCAGCATTTGTTATTGGAGCTACAATATCATCTTGACTCCAAAATCTTCCAGTTGTTCCAAATGGTATTTTAGGTCTCGTAATATTATCTGTAGTTGTTTCAAATCCATCATCATCTTCACCAAAAATTGTAACGCTTGGATCTATTTCAAATTCAAAGGGATCATATACACCCTCTTGATAACCAAGATTTTCATTTAAGTTCCCAAACTTATCTAATTTAGGTAAAACTGGATAATAATAATTATAAGATAAAAAGTGATTTAATTTAGTTCCTTCATCATCAACAGTGTATTCACCAAATTTAGATTCACCTAACCACTCTTGTCTATCACTTTCAATTATTTCAAAATTATTTTCAACAATACCATTACCATCACGAACAATTGAAGGTATTAATAATCTTATACTTATATCAGTTTCAACTATATAATAGTTATTTTTCAAAATTTTCAAAAGAGTTCCAGTCCATGTTCCATCACCAACCGGAAAAGCACTTTGTACATTAGTACCTTCAAATCCATAAATTCTAGTTACTCCATCAATATCAAATATTGTATTAAATAAAGGAGTTCCAACTTCTATATTTTCTAACGGCCAGAATATTGTATTATCAGACCTTCTTACAGTCTGATATCCTAAATCCTCAGATACAAAATCAGTATTTGTACCAAAGTCTAAGTCAGGTACTACAAAGTATCCTTCTCTTCCTGTATATTCTGAAGCTTCTCCATAAGGTACATTACCATTAATAAAATCTATATCTCCTTCAAAAGTAGTTCCTGAACTGTATATTATTTTAAACTCTCCGTCTTGTAAATTTATATCCCATTCACCTTGTGTTCCAGCAGAAGTAGTTAAAGTTCCATCAGGAAAAATATTAACACTTGTTCTATGTTCCCATGAATATTCTGGATCTCCAAACCAAACATAAAATAAATCAAAAGTTTGTGGTAATGTTAATTGAACAGTTGGTACATCTATAACACAACACCCATCACCACACTGCTCTTCTATAGCTGTTGCTGTATCACATATCGGTATACCATTCCACCTCTCACTACCATCTTCAGTTAAATCATAAAAAGTATATATACCACTTCTAGTGTCTACTTTATAAGTATCTGGAATAATCTTTTTCCAATATCTATCACTAGAAGGATCTCCTGGATGATTAGCTTCTGGAACAGTATCATCCAAAAGTCTATGTTTTACAGGTTCAAATAAAGATAATTGTAAAGTATATGAATTTTCAACAGCCTCAGCATATCTTACTGCAGGTTCAGAATCAATTCTTGGATCATAAATATTAGGAAAATTATTTTGTTCATTATACCAATTAATAAATTTAGTCATAGCTTTAATATTTCTTTCAGCTCCGCCATATGTAGCACATGTTAAACAATTTTGACTTTCATAGTCAGGCTCTATGGTTCTATATACTCTACTCCACTCTATCTGTACTGCGTCTACATTTCCCAACCAAGATCTATCACCAGCATAATTAGTATCCTCATCTAAATTATTTCCTGTATTATCTCTTGTTAAATAATTTGTCACAGTTGGTCGTTTTTTAGCTGTAAAATATCTTTGTATTGTTATACCACCTGTGTCCGCTAGATTAGAAACACAATCTGGGTCATAGTCTCTATCACCCAAACAAGTTAAACATTCTTCTGAATCATCAAATTCATCTATACAATGTTCGTGACAACAATCATTTAAATCTTTTTGAGTTCCTTGACATGTACCTGTACATATTCCGTTTTCATCATAAATCTGATCACATTGACAAAAATCTAACCAATTTCCACCTTGTGCATCACACTCAGCTTGAGTTAAAGTCCAACCACCTAAATTAGGACCAACAGATCCATCCCATTCATCCAAATCACAATGAGCTTCAGGCCAATCATAGTGATCTCCACCTACACCCTCAGCTTTCATATAATTAATCATCTGTTCTAATATATTTTCGGTTTTACTTTTTTCAGTTCTAAAAGATGGAGCATAAGTTTCATAAGATAGTTTAACATCATTTAAAGAATAACTTGGATACTCATCATCACCCCAAGGTCCTACATAATCTCCAGGAATATTTCTCGGACCTCTTAAACCTAAATCTGCTCCAAAATATCTTTTAAAACTAGCACCATGATAATCAATTACTAAATTTATTTCAGGATGTGATTCTAAATAATCGTTTAGTCGTTTTTTATATGGTAATAATTCACCTACATATTCTTGAAAAGCTGGTGTGTAATATGTAGCATCACCTGGGTCTGGAATAAAATTATAAAAATTAGGGTCATCAGAAACATACTGTCCATATATTACATGTGCTCCAGTCAATCTAGCAATTTCTATAGCCATAGCACCCGTATTGTCATCAGTTTCATGTAAAGCATTAATCGTAGGTCTATTATTTTCAACACCATGTGGTGCTGATATGAGAACACTACCTTGTCCTTCAATTATACCAAAAGATCTATCCAATGGTACATTAGTAAAACCTAACATATCCCAAATACTAAATGAACCTGTAGTAAACATTCTTGGTTGTGAAACATCTACATTTCCAATATGTTTACCTAATTCGCCCCTAGCACCATGTGTTCCATTGTAAATTAATGTTGTTTCATCTCTAGGAATAGTTTCATCAAAATTTCCTTCTTCATCAGATTGGTCATAATAAGAAGCTGTAAATGGAGCTATCATAGGACCAACTAATGTTTCATCCATTTTTAATAATGAAGATTCTGCCATTTCTTGGTCATAACTAAATTGAAATTTCAAACCTATGGGTTCTGTTAGTGGTGTATTGTTATCATAATTTGGAGGGAATATATATCCTAAATTTCTAGCTATTGTTCTATAATAAACACTCATTCTGGAAATTCCACCAATAACAGGTCCTGTTCTATAATATGGAATAAATGAATCACCCTCAATAGATTCATCCATAGGAGGTTGTAATCTAAATCTAGCTGTAAATGAACTATAGTCGATAATTCCAAGATCGTCTTCTAAATTACCATTATCATCTTTAGGTCTCCATGTATCAAATAAATATCCCTTTACTTCATATGTACCTGGTTTTTCATACAAATGTTTAACAACTTCACCAGATCTTAAAAGTTTAGGTTCTAAATCAAATTCTATTGGAGAACCATCGCCCCAATCAACAAAGCCTAAATATAATGGATTTTGTTCTGAAAATTGTATCGGATCTCTATTTTCAAATACATTAGAAGTTCCACCACCTCTTCTATAAAAATAAAATTGTACTTCACCAGCACCAGATGTATCCATATATTCTTCTAAATTGATGGCAGGGTCATAGTAACTAAATAAATCAGCTTTCGAAGATAACTTACTTCGAGGTGTTCTTATATCTGCATCTGGAGTCCATTGTGGCCACAACTCTGTTTGAGTTAAATCATAATAGTCAGGGTTACTAGCTCTAAAATATGGTCTAGGATATAATTGTCCTGTTGATGCTTTTTCTAATTGTGGTCCAAATAGATATACATGACCTGTGGTAAATCCTACATCAGGAAATTGTTGATAGCCTGTAGTGGATGATTGTATATCATCAGCTGGATAAAATGTTGTAAGTACTTGTAAATTTGGATTTGTTGGATCATCTACTTGATTAACTTCTCCTCTAACCCAAACTCTATACCATGGCCTTTGTGTTATTTCATCAAAAGCTTGTTCAGAATATCCCCCTCTATCATCCATCCATAATAACTGACCATCTGATGTATCCCAAACTACATCCGCTCTGTGAGGACTACCTGGAGGATTATTATCATCATTAAATTGTAATCTTAATTGACTTTTTGCCAATTTAGTTATATCACTAGACATATGAGTTGATGAAAAATAATTTAAAGACAAGTATTTTTCTCCGACATAATAATAACCTTTAAATCCTGAATATGTTTTCCACTTACCAATACCAGTTATAGATACATCATCAGGTATGTGGGATGGTATTTCTTCTATATCGTCTTCACAACTAGCATCATTATAATTTGCATTTACATTAAAATATCTTTTTGTAGGATCTGTACATCCTAATGTGTGATATTCTTGTGGCTCACCGAATACATCATTTAAACACTCCGTTAAACTATCGTAATTTTCACAAGATGTCCAATTTGCTTCATCTACAGAACAATCAGCATGATATAAACAAGAACCATCATCATGAGTAGGACAATTTTCTTCCCAATCTCTAGTTCTATTAGCAGGACACTCTCCATGATTATAGTTACAAGCCATAGTATCAGTACACCCATCAAATCTCTCTAATAAATTAGCCGTTGAAAATATTTGATTTGAGTTTTCATATCTCCATCTAAAACCAAAATCTTGTGGTATAGTAGGCGTTATTCCAGATAGAGCTATTTCATCAGTATAAAAAGAACCTTCTGTTCCATCCCATTTTATAATTTTTCCAGCAGAACCATCATAAGCTGTAGATGATAAATCTCCGTATTGTAAGTACAAAGAATATAAATAGTTATCACTTAAATTTTCCTCCACCACATAGGTTCTAACTTTCCAACATCCTGGTTCTGTACATCCGGATTGTTTGTCATATCCAGAAGCTATAATTCTATTATTTTTACTAGAATCATTATCCTTTACTTTAAATACAACAGGATTAGTTTGATCAGCATAATCAACTTGATCTCCAGCTGCAAATCCAGATATTGAAATTGGATATGATATATTTGTTTCTTCAGTTACTTGTATTAAAGATGTTTCACCCTCAGCTTTCCATGTAGTATTTGTACCACCAGCTAAAAATGAATCTACTTCTTCATCAATTCTATCAGTATCATAGAATAATTGATATTGTTGTACTATGCCATAATTTTCAGCATCAGCGTATGTATTTATTGATAAAGAACCTGTATAATTAGGAGATTGTCCTGGTATTCCTTTATCTGCAATTTCATAAGCTGTAGATATTTGTCTCCACTCTAACTCGTTATCTTCTTTGTAATAAAAAACTCCTAAAGAAGGCCTTTTATCAACATCATTTTCTTCAAACCATGTTCTTGTTCCCCCACCATTTACAGAATTATCCCATGTATAATCATCACCACTTGGGTCTAAAGAAGATGTTATATGTATTCCATTATAAGGTTGATATGGATTTCTTAAACTTTGTCTAATAGGTATAGTTTCTGTTATAAACACATTTTGATATTGCCATCCTTTATTTGCGGGTGTTTTATTATCATAAGCCGAACAAGAAACTTGATATAATCCATCTCCAAAAAATTTATGTTCTATACCACTTTGTACAAAGCTTTGTGCTAATCCGTTTTTACCTGAAGCTGTCGATAATTCAACATCAAAAATTTTAGGATATCCTAATAATGTATTACCAGTTTCATTTTTTACTATAACTTCATAATAATCAATTTTAGCATCTTCACCCACAGGAGTCCAACCACCATCATTATCCGTACAATTATCAGGTGCTCCTATTTCATCACATCCACCATTTGCTTTTATATTTATAGTATCTGCACTAATACCAAAATCTGATGTTACAGGTGTAATAATTAATACACCGGTTGGAGCACAATCACTAGAATCACCAAAACATATTCCACACTGATCGACATCAGGACAATCAACATTAAATTCACCACAGTTCCATCCAGAACCTGCAGTTCCAGCTAACACATCTCCATCTAAAGGATTGGCATCATTATACCAGTTACCAGGTAGAGGACTTTCTAAAACACTACTATCTTGATAAGCTGGATCAAAAATTTGATAATGTTGGTGACAAACTCCACACGAATCTTGTGTAGCATTTGGAAACTGAATTTCTCCACCCGGACATCCAGCAAGAGCAGAAGTTCCACCAGGAGGACAAGAACAAATATCACAATCATCTATAGAAGCATCACCATCAGCTATATTAGCACAATCAAAAATTATAGGATTACATTCACTTGGATCTGTAACTCCGCCGTTACATTCACCACAAACATCTACTACAGCGTCACCATTTATAGCACCTAAACAATCACAACAGGTATCAGGACACTCACTAGCTGCAGGGTCACATACTCCACACCATGGTTCTCCTATATCTAAATAACTGGCTGGACAATTATTACATTCATCTGCAAATTGAAAACTATTATCATCAGCAGCTTTACAATCACCAGCACAATCTGGATAAGTTCCTGTTGGACAACAGATTCCTGATTCTTGTTTGTAAATATTAAATACTGCTTTGTCAGGAATTGTATTAGAACCAAAGTTAACTCCTATGTACCAAGAATAATCACTTATAGTTTCAAAAAATCCTTCAGAACCATCACTTCTCAAACAAAGAGCATTTGGTGGATTTAAAGTTATGGATACACTACCTAATATAGGATCAGTAGGGTCTAAGTCATCCACACAATAAGTCATATCTGAACTATCTAATATTCCATCACCATCAGGTGCTGGGAAATTATCATAAATACCTACTGTTAACGATTCTAAAGAAAACCATGTATATGGTGGATGGTTACCAGGTGAAACACAATTACCATTACAATCATATGTTCCGTCACAATCACAATCCTCAGTAGGATTATCTCCAAAATAATTACCTCCACATAATCCACAATTATCTACACCATTATCACCTACATCACCAATATATTCATCTACATCTGAACAAGTTCCAGCACAATCTGTAGAATGTGTACATTCAGATAAACTTTCACATACCATCTGTCCATCACAACATTCAATAGTTGGACCATCACCATTACAGATACCACACTCATCTAAAACTGCATCTCCACCACAAAGACCATTGCAATCTATTTCTTCTGTACAGTTTCCATCACAATCATAGTTTTCTTCAGGATATGTACATGCGGCTTCATCTGTAATTGTAGCTAATGGATTATAGTTACACGCCTGGCCACTAGTATACCAATCTGGTCTATTTTCTGCCCAATTTAATTCCTCTCCATCATCCATACATCCATATCCTGTACAATCATCTACATCATCGACACCACCACCACAATTACCACAGGCATCAATGACAGCTGAACCACCACATTCGCCAAAGCAATCTGCCTCACATATACAATTTCCATCACAATCGTAACAATAATCAGGACCATCTCCATTACATACACCACATTCGTCTAATTCGGCATCACCTTCACAATCACCATTACAATCTTCAGTAGCGTCTCCATTTGGTGTACCAGCACAATCTAAACATGTTGAGTTCCAATCAGGATTTGTAGGACATTCACCTACTACAC
>MDSZ01171215.1_pt1 | contig 19676 bp, 16 predicted proteins | sample 811201 | NCBI WGS metagenome assembly MDSZ01 (sample SAMN05326647, study PRJNA326480) | marine metagenome | isolation source: seawater | place: Indian Ocean: North | collected 2010 | reverse complement strand
CGAGACCAGCTCGACTGACAAGACTGTCGCGTACCCAGCCTGTTGGGGTTTTTACCGAGATGCCGATACCGTTGTCCTGGCATACAAAGAGTAGAGGAAGTGAAGAGTTCCGATAGGTACTCCAGCCTGCGGCATTCAATGCGCCCTGCGCGGTTGAATGGTTTAGTGATGCATCGCCAAATGAGCAGTAAACGATGGCATCTGTTGGGTATTCCTGATGTTCTGGCTGTATACGCTTGGCAAGTCCGATGGAGTAGGCTGCTCCAACTGCCTTCGGCAAGTGGGATGCGATCGTTGAGGTTTGAGGTGGCATGTTCAGCGACCGAGATCCCAAAACTTTGTGCCTGCCGCCGGATATAGGGTCTTCTGAAGACGTTGTGAAACTGAGAAGCATATCCCAGAGCGGAGTCTGGCCCGGCAACTGGTTGGATCTGGCCAGCTGAAAGGCCGCGTCACGATAGTGAAGAAATGCTGGATCACTTACTCGTAAAGCGGCGGCGATTGCTGCACTTCCTTCGTGACCAGACGAGCCAATGGTGTAGTAGCCCTCTCCTCGAGCTTGTAGTTTTCTTGAGATGCGGTCCAACTGACGACTGAGCACTTGAGAGCGAAAGATCGACAGCAGCTGCTCTGGAGCGAGGCCCGCTTCCGTAAGCGTCGGAGAGTTCTCTGGTGAAGGAAGCTCCCCATTGCTAACCCTAATATGGAAGTTATTGTGAACGACTTCGACGCGGTCCATCAGGCGTAAATCCTTAGAAGAAAGCTTGAAGGCCTGTTTGGGACTTACCCAGAATTAGCGCATGTATGTCGTGGGTCCCTTCATAGGTGTTAACCGTCTCGAGGTTGATCATGTGGCGCATCACATTGAATTCAGCGGAAATGCCGTTTCCACCATGCATGTCTCTTGCCAAACGTGCGATGTCCAAAGCTTTGCCACAGTTGTTGCGCTTTACCAGCGATATCATCTCTGGCGCCGCGCGAGCCTCGTCCATTAGGCGACCAACGCGAAGACTTGCCTGAAGACCAAGACTGATTTCTGTCTGCATGTCGGCAAGCTTCTTTTGGAACAATTGGGTTTGTGCGAGTGGCTTGGCAAACTGTTTGCGATCCAGCCCATACTGACGAGCCGCAAGCCAGCATTGCTCTGCTGCCCCCATTGCTCCCCAAGAGATGCCATATCGAGCTCGGTTAAGGCAGCCGAAGGGGCCCTTCAGACCTTCTATATTAGGTAGGAGAGCATCCTCACTTACATCGACTGCATCCAGTACAATCTCACCGGTTATTGACGTTCGGAGACTCAGTTTGCTACTGATCTTCGGCGCTGACAGTCCTGGCGTGCCTTTCTCCAAAATAAAGCCGCGGATACGCCCGCCATGGGCGTCTGATTTGGCCCAGACAACAAAGACATCGGCAATTGGGCTGTTGGAGATCCACATTTTGGTCCCAGAGAGTCGATAACCCGCGTCCGTTCGGGTAGCCCGCGTGGTCATAGCCGCTGGATCGGAACCCGCGTCAGGTTCTGTAAGTCCGAAGCACCCTATCAGCTCGCCCGAGGCAAGGCCGGGAAGATACATAAGTCGCTGCTTTTCAGAACCGTATGCATATATCGGGTACATAACTAATGACGATTGAACACTCATCATCGAACGAAACCCACTGTCAATACGCTCTATTTCACGTGCAACAACTCCGTAGGCAACATAACCGGCGCCGATACCTCCATAGGCCTCAGGGATAGACACACCCAACAGCCCCATGCTTCCCATCTCTCGGAAGATTTCTGGATCTGTTACTGCTGTTTCGAATGACTCCTGAGCGCGAGGCGCAAGTGCATCTTCAGCGTATGCCCGTGCCGCGTCGCGAATCAGCCGTTCATCCGCAAGAAGTTGATCATCTAGCCGTAAAGCGTCTTCCCACGCGAAGTTCGATAACTCTGGGCGTTCTTTTGCCGCCAGCTGGGTTGCCTTGTGATTCATCCTCTCTTTCCCCTAGTTACCTAGGAACAATCTTTGCTGTTCTGCGCGGCAAAGTTAGCAAAACTCGGCAGAGGCGCCTGCTATTTATTCGCATGCATCCATGACAAATCGTCATAGTGGTTAGTCGTTGGCTTAACCAGTGCGTCATGTGGTTTTTATGAGACCGCTCGCCCCAAGTATCTGATTCTCACCTCCACCAATTTGGCCATTACTAAAGCTCACCGCGCTTTGAGGCTTATTCACTTGTTTGATGGCAGACGTGCTCGCAGACTGACCGAGGGCAACCGATTCTGACATTTGCGAATAAGGCAATAATGAACCCGCGTTTTTTTAGAGAACCGTAGAGCGATTTACGCTGTTTCTTTTGTCTGAGAGTGTTGCTGAATTGTTGTCGGAAAAATGGTCTTCTCGGCAGCTTCGCCAATACTATGCTGAAAGCGCAGTGGTTCTTAGCCGAATGGCTGGCTTTGCTGGGGAGGGTCGGGTTCGCACCCACCTCAGGGGTGACGTTAGCTAAAAAGAATGCAGTGGTTGTAAACATCACCGGTTTCATACCGAGCGAATTCCTGGGTGGAGCGCGTTTTAAGTGGAAGCAGGAGGCACTGTGAAGCACATTGCAGAAAGCGGTAGAACACGGGTATCGGCCAACACTAAATCTTCGAGGATCCCGAATACGGGATCGGGTTTTAGACCAGCCGCGCGTGTTGCTGGCATAGGGGTATCAGAGATCCTTGCAATTGGCGTGAGGGCACGCGCTTTGATGGCTGCCGGTCAAGACATTGTTCTGATGGGAGCAGGGGAGCCTGACTTCGCAACGCCGGATGCCGTTAAGCTTGCAGCGCATCGTGCAATTGACAACGACCAAACTAGCTATACACCCTTAATTGGTGAGCCAAACCTTATCGAGGCGATTCGCTCAAAGTTTTCCCGCGATAATGCTATCAGCTACACGCCATCGGAAATAACAGCGGCCGCAGGAGCCAAGCAGGTAATATTCAATGCCTTACTTGCTAGCCTCGACAGCGGTGATGAAGTCATTGTTCCAGCGCCTTATTGGTCCTCATACGTCGACATGGTATCCGTGGCAGGAGGGGTGCCGGTCGTTGTCCCCTGTGCTGAGAGAGATGGTTTCCGTCTAACGCCCCAGGCGCTGGACGCGGCGCTCACAAGCCGCACCCGGTGGTTGCTGTTGAACTCTCCATCTAATCCCACCGGTACAATCTACAGTACCGAAGATTTTAGAGGTATCGGCGAAGTCCTCGCCCGTCATCCGCAGGTGTGGGTCATAAGTGATGAGATTTACGAACATCTAACCTATGACCAGCGTCCGCATGTTTCGCTCATCAGCGCAATGCCCTTGCTAAAAGAACGCACGCTCGTGGTCAACGGTGTATCCAAGTCCCACGCAATGACGGGGTGGCGTCTGGGTTATGGAGCCGGCCCCGAAGAATTGATTAGCGCGATGACGGTCATCCAGAGCCAATCGACCTCTGCCCCTTCTTCTATAAGCCAGGCAGCAGCTGTTGAGGCGTTGATCGAGGTCGACCCCTGCCTTGCAGAACGTCGCGAAGTCTATGAGCACAGGAGGAATCTTGTAATTGATTACCTCAACGAGATCGAAGGACTAAGCTGCGCTTCACCTGCAGGCGCGTTTTACGCATTTGTCGGTTGCGGCGGCGTCCTTGGCAAGCGCACGGCCTACGGTGAATCAATCAAAAGTGATATGGATTTCTGTCGTTACGCGCTTGAAGCCCACGGAGTCGCCGTGATTCCGGGTGCCGCATTCGGAATGTCGCCATACTTCCGCCTATCATTTGCGGCTTCAGAGAGCCAGCTGCGAGTAGGTATGGAGCGTCTTCAGAATGCGATTGCGGAACTGTCTTTCTGACTGACTGCCCCTGCATCGCTGGTTTTGCGTTTAACGATCGCTTACGGCCTGACGGACAGGAGAAGACACAGCAACGCTCATTGCTTTAGTTGTGAGTTTTTTGAATGCCTCCTTGAGTTTTCAGCGCAGTCTTCTTCCGCGCTGGGACTTAGAATTTAGGTCGGAACTTAATGGCGTAAGACCCGAGCAAAATCTAGGCTGAGATTTGGTTTCAAATTTCTTGACCAAATAATCTTGTACTTCTAGATCGGGTAAATCAGATTTTTTTAATTCAACTAGCATTCCGCTGTCGCCCAAACACGGCTGAAGCAAAGGAGATTAAAATGAAAGACTTGGAATCGGCTTTAGATGCTTTGGGATTGGATCGGGAATTACTGAAGGGAGAAGCGCTTACCGTATTTTCACCCATAGATGGCAGGGAGATCGGGTGCGTGAATACAGACAGTCCGCAAGAGGTTGATTCCAAGATTGAGCTGGCGAAAGACACGTTTAACGATTGGAAAACGGTTCCGGCGCCGAGGCGGGGAGAGCTGATTCGCCTCTTTGGAGAAGTACTTAGGGAGCATAAGGAGGCACTATCGTTATTAGTGACTATCGAATGCGGGAAAATTTATCAGGAGGGACTGGGCGAAGTACAAGAAATGATAGACATCTGTGACTTCGCTGTTGGCTTGTCCCGTCAACTCTATGGTCTCACGATTGCATCAGAGAGACCGGGTCATCGAATGACTGAAACATGGCTTCCTATCGGTCCTATCGCCGTTATATCGGCGTTCAACTTCCCGGTCGCTGTTTGGAGCTGGAATGCGGCACTCGCGTTAGTTTGTGGTAATCCGGTTGTGTGGAAGCCTTCAGAGAAGACACCGATTACTGCACTGGCATGTCAGAAGTTGTTTGAACTAGCGTGTGCGCGATTTGGTGACACTCCACGCGGTTTGTCGCAGGTAGTCATTGGCGCAGCAGCTGCTGGTGCTCAGATAGCAGAGGATCAGCGAATCCGCGTTGTAAGCGCAACGGGAAGTACTGAAATGGGGCGGAAGGTTGCTCCTGTTGTTTCGAGTCGCTTCGGCCGATCAATCTTAGAGCTCGGTGGCAACAATGCGGTTGTCGTCTGCCCGACAGCTGATATGGATCTCGCTATTAGAGGTATCCTTTTTGGTGCTGTCGGCACATGCGGGCAGCGGTGTACGTCAACGCGACGCGTGATTGCCCACGAAAGCGTCTTTGAAAAACTCGTGTCCAAGCTGAAGTCAGCATACGCTCAGGTAAGGGTAGGAAATCCACTAGAAGACGATAATTTGGTTGGCCCATTAATTGATCGAGATGCATTCGATGCTATGCAAGTGGCTCTCTCGCAAAATTCAGGAGCGCGCGTCTTCGGTGGTGAAAGGGTAACCGTTGAATCCTGCGAAAACGCCTATTACGTGCGCCCAGCACTGGTCGTAGTAGGAAAAGCAGAACAAACTGTCCAAACAGAAACGTTTGCCCCGATACTCTACGTTTACTCATACGGTGACTTCGAAGAGGCTATGCGTCTGCACAATGACGTACCCCAGGGTCTTTCGTCTGCAGTATTCACGAGCGACGTTCGAGAGGCGGAAGGGTTTGTGTCTGCTACTGGTAGCGATTGCGGTATCGCAAATGTCAATATCGGCACGAGTGGGGCTGAAATCGGCGGCGCCTTCGGCGGTGAGAAGGAGACTGGGGGCGGCAGGGAGTCTGGCTCTGACGCGTGGAAAGGCTACATGCGTCGAGTGACTTCTACACTGAACTACTCTAGAGAACTACCATTAGCTCAGGGAGTCCAGTTCGACTTGTAGGTATCGATAGGGCGTCTATCCTAGAAATTTTTGGTTTAGAACAGTTTCTAAGTCGAGGGGGTTAGAGTATATGGACATAAGTTTTTCGTGACGAAAATGCTTGCTCCAAAGCGGTTTTTGCCCTCTATCTCAGCCTTAATGGTGTTTGAGTCGGCCGCGCGCAACGGCAGCTTTTCAGCTGCCGCAGAAGAGCTTTGTCTTACTCAGGGGGCGATTAGTCGACAGATAAAGTCTCTCGAACATCAGCTAGGCACCAAGCTGTTTGTACGTGAGTCTCAGGGTGTCGCTGTTACAGAAGCTGGCTCTCAATACGCTGATTCTGTGAGAGGAGCGTTACTGCTGATAGCTAATGCGTCAATGAATTTGAAAGCAAGCCCAGAGAACAGTGTTCTGAATTTAGCTTGCGATTCCGCTGTAGCTAGCCGCCTCGTAATACCAAAGCTACAAGGCTTTCTAAATTTGAATCCAAACACTGGCGTCAATCTAGTTGGCATTGATAGAGAGTTCGATTTCGCTGAGAAGGGAATAGACCTGGCTATTTCCTCGGAGATCGACGGCTGGGAGGCAGTGGACTCGAAGTATTTTGTAGAGCTGGATTACGTGCCAATATGCTCAGTTTCATTTGCGCAGCGATGGCAGGTAAATCAATCCGCTGACGTACTTGAGGTGCCGCTCTTGCACATGACCTATTTCCCGGATGCTTGGGAACATTGGTTGACAGAGCAGGGAGTAACTTTTGCTCCGCTCACAGGCATGCTAATTGACAATCTCGAAGGCTACATTCGGGCCGCGATAAATGGATTGGGTGTTGCTCTACTTCCTCAGATTCTTGTTCGCGAAGAACTTGAGTCAGGCCGCTTAATACAGTTGTTGCCACACTGTGTTCTACGGGGACATGCACTGTCTGTGGTATGGCCGTCTCAATCTCCAATGATTTCAGCCATAAACGCATTTTGTGACTACATATGTAAATCAGATGGCACCGCATAATAAGCCACGCCATGATACGAACTACGTTGCCTCGATTGTGGAGAAGAAGCCAGAAAGCGTCCTCAAGTACTTCGATTCCTCTTCAATGTGCGGTACGTGGGCACTATTTTGAAAAACCGCCAACGTAGACTCGGGAATCTTTTGATTTAGAGTCGCGGCACAATTTGGAGTGAGCTCATCGTATTTTCCTACCGTGATCAGCGTTGGTACCGAAATCTCTGTGAGGTATTCGGCTCTGTTCCAGTGTTTCAAGTTGCCTGTGCATAAAGCTTCGTTTTTACCCCACATTGTCTCGTAGACCGGGCTAGCTGCGATGTTATCTCCCGTTCGCTGCAGTGCTGGCGGCCACTCCTCTAACCTACAAAAGTGCCGCTGATAGAGAAACTCAATGGCCTCAAGATACTCCGGATGTTCGTAACTACCATTGAGCTCATGTTTTTGAATTGCGTCATAAATGGTTTCAGGCAAGTCCCTCTTAAGTCTAGAGAGTTCCGAGATAAACTGAGAGGCGCTAGCTGAAGTGCTCGCCAGGACAAGACTCTTCACGCCATCCGTATTTCTTGTGAGAAGGTATTCTATTGCTAGCCATCCGCCCCACGAGTGACCGAGCAAATGTATTTGGTCTAGATTCAAGGCGTCTCGAACAATGTCAACTTCGTCAACGAATCTGTCTATGCTCCAGAGGCTTACATCATCTGGAATGTCTGATTTACCGCAACCGAGTTGATCGTAGAATACAACCGGATTTTTATCGGAAAGTTTTTGCAATGAGTTTAGATAGTCGTGGCCAGCGCCTGGGCCCCCATGAAGCACTAACAATGGCACTCCCTCTTCGCCGAGCAGTTGGTACCAGATCCGATGCTTGTGCTCCACGATGATGTGCCCTTCATCTTTGCGCATAGTGCCTTCTCTTTTTCTGGCTAAGGTGGCGGTTATCTCGACGCCAATACGTATCTAAGTGACTGAAGTTGAATGAGGTTAATCAACTTTATCCGAAACCTCTGAGATAGTGGTCCGCGGTTGCTCCGAGTTCGAAGTAAAACTCTTTTAGTTTTTTGAAACGTTCACTGCGAGGACTGCTAACTGAAATTGGAAGAACAGTATCTTGTCCGCTAAGTAGAAAGTCGGCGGCAGCTTTGCCGAAGGAAGTGCCCGGTCCAATGCCTCGTCCATTGTATCCGTAAACACTGATGGCATTAGGTCCAAAGCTCTGTATACGGGGTAGATTGTCACCTGTATAAGCGATGCGGCCGTGCCACGCATGCTGAATTTCAACGTTTCCAAGATTTGGAAACAATTGCTTTAGCTTGTGCTTTGCCCATTCGTAGTGAACGTTGCTTAGCGAGTGCCCTAGCGACCCTACACCGCCGATGATAAGGCGACCTGCCTTATCTCGCCGAAATGAAGACATGATTAGAGCTGTATCCCAGCAACCTTGTCGATCGGGAAGAACCACCTGTTGGTCCTTTAAGGGGAGGGGATCTGTAGCTAACTGAAAATAATTAACTTGGATGAAGTTGGGCGCTCCGCTTATCGCTAGGTTGGAGTGATAAGCATTCGTGGCCAGTAGCAGCGCTGAAGCGCGTACCTTTCCTTCGGGCGTGTCGACTTGCCATAAGTCCTTGTTCCGCACAACAGAAGTTGCCGGGCTACTTTCGAATATTTTGGCACCCGAATCTCGGGCAGCCTTCGCAAGACCCGAGACGTATGAGAGTGGTTGAATCGTCCCAGCATTTTTTTGAAGGATGGAACCTTTGAAAACAGAAGAACCCACTTTATCTGCAGTATCTTGCGCGTTCAGTAAATCTGCTTCATGCCCTAAAGCGTGATACTGATCTAGGCGCCTCTCCAGCTCTCGCATGCCTCGCGTCGATGGAGCGCAGTGGAGTGTTCCCCGTTCCTCGGCTTCGCAATCAATTCCGTACTTTCGAATATTGTCAAAGACTAGTGAAGGAGACGCCGCGAGAAACGCGTTCAGTCGTTCGCCGTTTTTTTCGCCGAGCTTTTTGATAATTTCATTAGGCTCTAGCCAGAGCCCAGAGTTGACGAGCCCTACATTTTTACCCGAACCTCCTGCACCTATGCGAAGCGCTTCCACCAACGCTACTGACGCGCCGCGCTCGACCAGTCTTAGTGCCGCGGATACGCCTGTAAAGCCACCTCCGATAATGGCGACGTCGACGTCAATCTCTGTTTGTAGGCGATGAGATTCGAGCGCGATTGGTAGAGTGTGTTCCCACAGGTTTGTCTCGTTTCGTGTTTGCATCCGTTTTTGCTTACCAATGATAGATGGTAACGAGGTGTCGTGGCTCAAATTGGCACCTAAAAACAGATGTCAGGCGAGGGCCGCTAGCCGTGAACAACACTTCTGATCGTCTCTAGATCCAGGCTGTCGCAACAGCGACTATCCAAATGACGACCAAGGGAAGAATCTCCCTTCCGTCCAGATAATCACAACAGTACAAGCCTGTAAATTGAGATTTATTCAGGACGGGTTGAGCGACGGTAATAGCTGGAAGCGACGTGGCAGCGTGCTTGTGCTGGCCCCCACCCGAGAGATCTCGGGCTTAAGTTTCCATTTTGTAAAGCGGCTGTGACTATATTTCGATTTACAGCTTTCGATCTTCACCACCAACATCGGTGCAGTCGTCACATTCAGGAGCGCCCATGAATTTCCAAAATTACAGTTTTTGCAAGAAGACTTTAATCTCTGCCGTGATCATCGCGACATTGATGGCATCGACTAAAACCTTTGCGAGTTTGCTTGAGGAGGTTGTAGTTACCGCTCAAAAGAGAGAGCAGAATCTCCAAGACGTCGGCATTTCTATCACGGCATTCAGTGGCGACCAACTGGACGAACTCGGGTACAAAAATACACTCGAACTTTTCGCGCAAACACCAAACGTCACGGTGTCCAGTTTTCACACCAGTTTGGCGAACATCAATATTCGGGGAGTGTCGCAAACAGATTTCTCTGAGCAATTAGAAGCTCCCATAGCCATTTATGTCGATAACGCATATGTCACCAGCATGGGGCTCGCATCAACACAAGTTTTTGACCTTGATCGAGTCGAAATACTTCGTGGGCCGCAAGGAACTCTATTCGGAAGGAATGCCACGGGGGGGCTGATCCACTACATAAGCAGAAAGCCTACTCAGGAGTTTGAGGCCTTCGCGGAGTTAACAGTCGGTGAGTATGGGCTTACACGTTTCCAAGGTGCTATTAGTGGTCCTCTCAGCGACACTGTATCAGGACGTATTGCTGTTTCTGCCCATCACGACGACGGGTATCTAGAAAATCGCCTAGGTGACGACTTGCGTGACAACGGAGTAAATTCTGTTCGTGGTCTCTTGAGTATAGATTTAAGCCAGGACGCAAACCTTCTACTTAAAGCTCACTACTCCGACGATGACACCAACGGAAATGGGTATACCGCTGGGGCATCCATTAAGAACCCAAGTACTTTTGGTATTCCGAACGACTTCCCAATGGACGGCTTGGCGCGTTTTGTACCGAGCGATGTAGACGTTTACGGAACTTGTGAAGGGTGCGATTTATTCGGATACAGGGATGCTGACAGCGACCCGCATACTGAATCTCTCGGAAGCCAGGGCTTTCAGAATCCTAGGGGTAATGATCCGTTCTTTGAAAGAGAGGTATCTGGCGCTTCAGCCACGCTCGAGATTGACTATGAAGGGTTTACTCTCGTTTCAATCACCGACTTTTTGGCCATGCGAAAGGCTTTTAGAGAAGACTCTGATGGCACGCCATTTTTTGGGGCTTTGTTTGAGACTGCCACGGACCTAGATCAGTTTTCTCAGGAGCTTAAGCTCAGCGGAGGTACCGACCGACTTATTTGGGCTGCAGGACTGTACTACCTCAATTTTACTACCGATCAATTTGTCGACGCGCCAGCAACATTGACGTTTGGTACAGATGCCAGCTCTATTCTTCCCTATGCCGTTTCAACGGAGGGTGAAATTGAATCAGAGAGTAGAGCTGTTTTTGGACATCTTCAATACCAGCTCAACGACGAGCTGTCGATCACCGCAGGTCTAAGATACACCGAAGATGAGAGAGAGCTGAGAGATCACTTAAACTATGACTCCTTTGGCATCCTACTTCCTGCTTTCGGCGTTGAAGATGCCAGTGTGAGCCTTAACCAGACTTTTCCGGAACTGGCGTCTCAGGATTTCGAAAACTACTCGGCGAATCTACAGTTTGATTGGACTCCTGCTGACGACCTCTTAGTCTACGCCGGCTACACTAGGGGACATAAAGCGGGAAACTTCGCGCTGCCATTAGGCGGTTACATTAACGCTGCTTTCGGCGACCTATCCGATTTGGAGAGAATGCCCCACGATGAAGAGGTACTTCATTCCTACGAGATAGGTCTCAAGTGGAGCTCTCAGAGTTTTTCGGTCAACGCCGCAGCTTTCTACTATGACTATCAAGACTATCAAGCGTTTACCTTTGAAGGCCTGTCTTCCCAAATAGGCAACATCGATGCGGAAGTTACTGGCGCCGAACTAGAGGTTGCATTTGCTCCCACCGACCGTCTTGAGCTGCGCTTAGGAGCATCGTTCCTAAATGCTGAAGCTCAGAATTTTCAAAGAACACTCTTCCTTGATCCGGCTGATCAGCAATTGCCTTACTCGCCAGATTACAGTCTAAATGGTATTGCCCGATATCAATGGCCAGGATTTGGCGGCTCTTTTGCGGTGCAAGCCGATTTCAACCACGTTGACGCGTTTTGTTTTACGTTGGTTTGTCATGGTGTCGAGGAGGAAGATAGTTACACCATCGCTAATTTGAGACTCACCTATTTTGCAGAGGACTCATCGTGGTCAATTGCCGCCTTCGTCAACAACGTAACGGACGAGGAATACCGGCAATTTGGACTAAGCCTCGAGACAGTTACAACAGGTATCAACAATGCCTTTGCCCCCCCAAGATGGGCGGGAGTAACACTCCGTTACGACTGGAACTGATCGACTCGCGCCCAGCAAGCCTTTTTACTTATTCAAAACACTTCTTAGGAAAAAACGATGAATAAACTGGTTATAGCTAGAGAGTTCTTTAGTAGCTGCGAGTCAGGCGGCGGATGGCAAGAGTGCAGTCAATATGTGGTCGAAGACGCTGAGTTTTCTGGTCAAAGCAATGCTCTCGCTGAGGTAGCTACCGTTCGTGAGTATTGTGATTGGATGATGGACCAAGCAAAGAATACATTCCCTACAGCGACATTTGATGAATGTGCTTGTGCCCTAGACATTGACAGAAATATCGTTTTGATCTTTGGAACTTTTCATGCAACCCATTTAGGACCCGGCGGCCCGGTTCCACCCACAAAGAAGACCTCAGTTTCTGAGTACGTTTACGTGCTTCATATGAACTCTGAAGACAAAATTTCCAAAATGATAAAGGTGTGGAACTCGGAGTGGTCTGCAGAGAGACTTGGGTGGCAATAACAACCTAGATGGTGTTTGGCATATTTTCTTTGAGTGCGGGAATCCGGCGCATAACTTTGGCCTGGCTCCCACTGAGCCGTGTGTTCCAGGCGCGCTAACTCTGAAAGTCTTTTCTTGATCGCTAATCAAAGTAACCTTGACGACCAGATGCCTATGAGGGCGCCGCTAGTGGTATTCCTGCTAGCATTGGCTGGAGTCCTCGCATTCTTTGTAGCCCAGGGTGGATTATGGGCCTACCTCGGTAACATAGCCAAATCAAATGGGATTTCCCAGTACTTGATCGGTGTAGCCTTGAGTGCGTCATCATTATTTAACAGTTTCATAGAGCAGTTTCCTATGGCAGAAATTAGGCTTTGGTTTTTTGTTTTGTAATTAATGCCACTGAGTTTTCGGCAACGTCTGCTGTCATAAATAAAGCGCAACACTATAAATCAATCATTGCCTATAAACTAAAATGAAATTATTTGAAGCGGCACTCTCTCATTGTCAAAAAGCGGCAGAGTTAATCGGGTTAAAGGACGACTATTTAGAAATTCTGTCTGAGCCACAAAATGAAATTATCGTTAATTTCCCCGTGCGGATGGAAGACGGAAAGCTCAAAGTCTTTACCGGTTATCGAATTCAACATAATAATATTCTTGGCCCCTATAAAGGGGGGTTACGTTTTCATCCGGCAGTTGATCTTGATGAGGTGAACGCGCTTGCTGCCTGGATGACATTTAAAACTGCCTTGGTAGGTATCCCATTTGGTGGCGCAAAGGGTGGCGTAACTATCGATCCTGCCGAGTACTCCAATGAAGAGATGCGCCGTATTGTTAGGCGTTTTACTCATGCTCTGTCTTATAATATTGGTCCTGATCACGATATACCTGCTCCGGATGTGGGCACTAACAGCCAAACTATGGATTGGATTATGGATACTTATTCCAATACCAATGCACCTTCAGTTAAACAGTCCGTTAAAGGAGTTGTTACCGGTAAATCTGTTGAGTGCGGGGGTAGTAAAAGCCGCGAGGCGGCAACCGGGCAGGGCGTACTTTATAATTTGCGGCATTGGTGTGGGCAACAGGGTATTGCCTTGGATGAATTGTCTATAGGTGTACAAGGCATGGGTAATGTCGGCGGCCATTTTGCGCGGCTTGCTCATGAGGAAGGCTGTAAAATTATTATTGTTGGTGATCATCATGCCACTATTAAAAATTCTGAGGGCTTGAATATTCCCGAGCTTCTTGAATGGATTAAGCAGCATGGCAGTGTAGCAGGGTTTGCAGGTGGTCAAGAGGTTGATAGTGAGGAGCTATTTACCACGCCTATGAATGTTTTTGTGCCCGCGGCATTAGAGAATCAAATAACACTCGAACGTGCAAAAAAAATGCAGTGCCAATTGATTATTGAAGCCGCAAATGGCCCAACGATGATTGATGCCGACCGCTATTTAACGAATAATCAGATTGAAATCATTCCCGATATCCTTGCGAATTCGGGCGGCGTTATTGTCTCTTACTTTGAGTGGCTGCAGAATAAGTCGGCTCATTATTGGTCAAATGATGATATCCAGCTCAAATTGCGCGATATGCTCTGGGAGGCCTACGATGAAGTTTTACTGTTTCGGCATCGCCTAGCCTGTACGAATCGCGAGGCTGCATATGCGGTTGCTCTCGAACGTTTACGAGAGGTTTATGACCGCAGAGGCATTTTTCCATAATTTCTATTGATTGTTTCTTCATATTTTTAATATGAAGCTGCAAATGATTTAAGTGATAAATATGCACTAACCAATTGAAATATAGTGTTTTTTATCTTCTTAGTTCATATCATTCCTGAATGTAAAATTTCTCTTACTTTTTTATTTATTTTTTTTTAAAACCTAGGTGGGGTTTTTACCTTTTAGGGCGTCTTATTAGTTAAGGAGGCCCAATATGTTAATTTATTTGTCCCAAAGTGCTAATTGCTCATGCAGCAATGCTGGGTGGAGCCCTCGCATCACTTGTCGATACGCGGTTTGGGAAAGCTTTTCCAGTTGGACTCGGCATATCCGCTTCGGTAGTGGCGGCCTTGCTGCTTGCGACGGAGTTTGAGTTTGCAGAGTTTGGGTTTGCGGTGGCTCTCTTCTCATTTGCTTGGAATTTTTCGCAACCCTACTTTGCAGGGCTCATGTCGACGTTAGATGCATTAGGTCGCATGGTTGTTCTGGAAGGGGCAGTAATGACAATTGGTCTTGGGTTTGGACCGGCGCTTATCGCTGTGGTGGTTGGTGATGAATTAAGCCACGTTGTGGATATTGCTCTGATGTTTCTAGTCGTGAGTCTTATATGTATGTTCGGTGCGATCTATCTGGACCGAGTAAGGACCTCGTAGATGTGTGCTGCCAAATACGGTCCCTTCGACACGTATTGGATGGCGTGCGAGGAAACAAACGATGCTTTCGTCACAAGCTAAGGTTGTGGCGATCAACGTCATGAAAAAACAGATGGTTTTGACTGTCTAAGCAATATAGATGGAGCTTCAATACTCACGTTCCATTTGCACTTTCGAAGTGTTGCTTACAAAACTCAATGAAAACCGCTGTACGCTTGGCCAGTTTTACATTTTCAGCCTGGGCTATTACTAGAGAGAGTGAAGAATCATCATTTCGCAGAGGCACAGTGGCTAGCTTACTACCATCATAGCAAGCGCTTGCCTTTGGAGTTAAGTTTAGAATGGAGTATCCCTCGCCATTAGCCACAAGGCTTCGTACCATCTCGAAGCTAGGGGTGCGATGGCGAATCGTCGGGTTATGTTTGAATCGTTCGAATATCGACTCAAAGTACTCTCTGGAATGAGGTAAATCGAGAAGGACATATGGCTCCTCTGCGAGATCATTAAGACCAACATTCTCCCGCTTAGACAATCGATGACGAGCCGGTAGAACTACTGTAGGTCTAAGTTCTGCAAGCTTTTGAGTGTAGAGCCTTCCCGTCTGCCCCAAGTCATAGATGATTGCTGTTTCAATCACACCTGTTAGAAGCGCATTGCTCACCTCTTCGAGATTTCCCTCGACCAACTTGAACTCAATGCCGGGATGTCGCTTTCTAAACTGGTGGATCAACTTTGGAACAAACATCGGACCGAGTACGGAGAAATATCCTAGATAGATCGCTCCGGACATGGCGGTACTGTGTTCGTGCAATTGCGACTTTATGTCATCTGCATAAGACAGAATACCTTTTGCGTGCGCCAACAATGCCGTTCCTGCGGGAGTCAAAGAAACGCCGATCGCGTGGTGTCGTATAAAAAGTTGGACCTCGAGTATCTCTTCCAACTGGCTGATAGCAATTGAAATCGCGGGTTGTGAAATATGGAGTTTTTCACTGGCGACCGAGACGGCGCCGTGTTCCGCGACCGCGAGAAAGTACCTTAATTGCTTAAGTGTGTATGACATAGATAGCAAGATCCTTCGGGCTAGCTTACAAAGCAAAAACTTATCCAATTTTAAAAAAAAATATATTTTACATATCTAGGCCTAGTTATCAGTATGCATCGAAGCGGGAAAGCGGAGAGATAGATAGCGCATGTGGATTTTTACTGAGATTTGGCGATGAAACAGCATAGCCATGAATTTTGGAACGCGAAGGCGGTTAGTCTCGCCCTCAGGAATCGGGCCTTCATTAATGGTGAATTTGTTGATCCAGTTGGTGGCGAGACTTATGAAGTTGTAAATCCGGCTACCGAAAAAACGCTAGCCATTGTTGCAGCGTGTAGTGCGCGAGACGTTGATACTGCCGTGTCTTTTTCGAGACAAGTTTTTGAGAACGGAGACTGGTCTAGAGAAGACCCCGAACATCGAAAGGCGGTTTTACTGCGTTTAGCGGAATTGATACTGGAGCATCAGGACGAACTGGCTTTGCTTGAATCGTTAGATATGGGAAAGCCAGTTATGGACGCTCTTAACGTGGATATCAAGGGCGCTGCCTCGATTCTGAGATGGTACGGAGAACTGGCAGACAAGTTGTATGGAGAAGTCGCCCCTACAGGAACTAGTTCAGTTGCTACCATCACGAGAGAACCGGTCGGCGTTGTGGCTGCGGTTGTTCCATGGAATTTCCCCCTCGATCTTGCCATATGGAAGCTGGGGCCGGCATTGGTTACAGGCAATAGCGTCTTGCTAAAGCCTGCTGAACAGTCTCCTCACTCTGCACTCCGATTGGCCGAATTGGCGATAGAGGCAGGATTACCTACTGGCGTGTTGAACGTGCTGCCAGGATTAGGTGAGATCACTGGCAAAGCGCTTGGTTTACATGATGATATCGACGTACTGACGTTTACCGGTTCCACCGAAGTAGGAAAGCTTTATCTTCAGTACAGCGGTCAGTCGAACATGAAGGCTGTATGGTTGGAAACCGGCGGGAAAAGTCCAAATCTAGTATTCGCTGATTGTGAAAATCTCGATCAGGCGGCAGACAATGCGGTCAAGGGAATCTTCTTTAACCAAGGCGAGGTCTGCTCAGCTAACTCTCGTCTATTAGTAGACAGCAGCATCCACGACATTTTTGTGGAAAAAATTGTCGAGCGGGCGAGCAAGATTAAGGTCGGTGATCCGCTAGATCCTTCAACATCCATGGGGCCGCTTGTAAGTCGCGACCAATTGTCCCGAGTGATGACACTAATAGGAACAGCTCAGGAGGAGAATTGCAGCCTTAGGTTGGGTGGCTCACAAGTTGCTTTTAAAGAATCTGAGCTGTTTGTGCCGCCGACAATTTTTACCCAAGTAAAGAATGATATGACTGTAGCCCGTGAAGAGGTATTTGGTCCGGTTCTAACCGTGATTAGTTTCGATTCTGAGGACGAAGCTATTGCCATTGCTAATGACACACCTTACGGACTTGCTGCTTCGGTATGGACTGACAATTTAAAGCGCGCGCACCGGGTGGCGAGTAAGCTGCGAGCAGGTACAGTTTCGGTCAACACTGTGGACGCACTTAGCCCGATGACTCCGTTTGGAGGGTACAAACAATCTGGAATTGGCCGCGATTTGTCAGTACATGCTGTAGACAAGTTCACCGAGTTAAAGACGACATGGATCGAACTGTCTGAGTAATATCTCCGCTGATCATTCGCTAAGCGCGTTCAGCAGGCGAGCCATGAACTGATCACACTGTTCTAGCTGCGATACTTCGACATACTCGTTGGGTTTGTGTCCCTGTTCCATGCTTCCTGGACCGCAAACAACCGTAGGTATTTGCAGAATTTCACTAAATAAACCGCCCTCCGTTCCGAAGCCAATCTTTGCATTTTCTGTACAGTCCGCGAGCTTCTCAACAAAAGAGACCACGTCTTCGTCTGTGCCAGTGCTGAGCCCCGGGTACTCCGCTGTCACCTCTACTTTTACACCACAGTCTGCATTGTTCTCTTGCATTTCATCAGAAATAGACTGGGCAAAATCACTAAATGCCTTCAGTAAATGCTGAGGGTCCTCTCGCGAGATATTTCGTATCTCAAACGCGAACTCACAATGGTCCGGCACAATGTTGAGAGCGTTACCACCATTTATGACCCCAGTGTGCAGCGTTGTGTGGGGAATTTCGTGGTCAACGTCGTATGGGCCTTCGATCGCTTTTGTTAGCGCCATACTTTCTAACCAGGTGATTAATCTAGCCGCATAGTTAATAGCATTTACGCCTTTTGGAGCTACGCCTGAATGGCATGCTTTACCTCGTACAACAACTCGGACTGCTATCTTCCCCTTGTGAGACCTAGCTACTTTCATCGAAGTTGGCTCCCCTACGATGCACGCAAATGGTCGATAAGGTGCTTCGTGAAGTTTTTCAATCAGCCCGCGTACGCCCACGCAACCGATCTCCTCGTCGTAGGAGAACGCTAGGTGAATGGGCGTATGCAGCTTTGCTGCTTTGAAATCTGGGACACGAGCAAGGACGACCGCAATAAAGCTCTTCATGTCAGCTGTCCCACGTCCGTAGTAGCGATCCGCATCTTTTGTTAGTTGGTACGGGGGAGTAGCCCAGTTCTGGCCAGTTACGGGAACTGTGTCGGTGTGACCAGAGAGCATAATCCCCGACTTTTCTCGCGGGCCAATAGTGGCATACAGGTTGGCCTTGCTCTTAACTGAATCGTAGATCAACTCGCTGCTGATGCCATACTCGGAGAGATAATTGCTCACGTAGTTCATTAAATTTAAGTTGGAGTTCGCGCTTGTTGTGTCAAAGCCGACAAGGCGATTCAAGTGTTCAATGCATCGCGATAAGTGCATAACTGGCTTTTATACCGATTGCGAGTTCCTACGGGGTCGTCGGCGACTAGATTTCATCGCCAGGTACACCGTATGGTTCTGCGCTTGAGGGGTCCACAGCGCGTGTTATGTATGCCTGCATCTGTGGTTGATAGAGGTCCCAGATCTCTCTAAGCCGAGGGATTGCATGATCTGGTTTATCCTCCCAATCAACACGAAGATCAATGGTCGGCCAACTGCAACTCGCTGAGACTTGGAGCCCAGCTGAATGAATGGGGCCCGCTTCCCCTCCAGCGGCAAGGCCGATTTCTAGTGCTGTTAAAAGTCGGGAAGCAAAATCAGCCTCGGTTGTGACAAAGGCCTCCACCATAGCCCTTACGACTTCTGGGTTTTCCAACAGGTTCCCCAGAGCGGCACAGTTTTCCCCTTCAGCGATAGCATTGAGGCCGAGTGCGTTACAGCCGTTAAAGCATGCGACCCGACCATGAACATCCACCAGACCCAGCTGCCGCCACTCGATGCTAGATTCTGATCCAGCTAAAGTACTTATCGCGTCTCCGGGAGTGGCTCCATCCGCGACAAGATCCAGCAGAATCGGGCCTAGTGCTGGGTCAGTGACATTCTGACTTTGCACTGCTCCAACACCAGTCCTAGTAAATGAGCATCGACTCGCAACAGCGATACTCGAGGAAGCTACCACAGACCCGACTTGACCAGATTTCGGACACGATGCTATCAGTGAGATTGTCATTTCTTAACCTTCATCGGGAATTACGGCAATCACGTCAATCTCCATTAACCACTCGGGTTGAGCTAGCGCTTGCACCACGAGGCCAGTCGAGACAGGATAGACACCTTTGAAAAACTTACCGGTTTCTCGATACACGGCCTCTCGATACCTGGGGTCTGTTATGTAAGTGGTGGTCTTGACGACATGACTGATGTTCGATCCCGCCTCTTCAAGAAGTTGCTGGACGTTTTTCATGGCCTGTTTGGCTTGAGCGCCAGCGTCTCCCAGGCCGACTAGATTGCCGTCGAAATCGGTACCGACCTGTCCTCTAAGATACACTGTGTTTCCGGCTTTAACAGCCTGACAAAAATCATTGTCTAGCGATTGATTGCGGTAAGTGCTCTTGGCATTGAACGTTCGAATGCGCGTGTGTGTAACTGTGTTTTCTGTGGCCATAACTAACCTTGTTAACTAAGAATGCTGGGATCCTTGTCGTCTGGGACAGGTTTCGTGCTTTGTTCCTTCGTTCCCCGATACGCCATGTAGCTGCGCTGGGTGGCGATATGGTCGGCGATGT
>MDSZ01191529.1_pt1 | contig 19679 bp, 22 predicted proteins | sample 811201 | NCBI WGS metagenome assembly MDSZ01 (sample SAMN05326647, study PRJNA326480) | marine metagenome | isolation source: seawater | place: Indian Ocean: North | collected 2010 | reverse complement strand
CCTATTATCTCCGTTTCGCCAACACCAACACCCAAGTCATCGCCTATTATCTCCGTTTCGCCAACACCAACACCCAAGTCATCGCCTATTATCTCCGTTTCGCCAACACCCACACCCAAGCCGTTGGTCTCTGATTCTTCTACGCAACCCGCATTTATGACAGTTACTGTTGCCCCGTTATAAGTTTCTACGGGTGCGAGTAAAAAGAGTTGTTTATCGAGTGTTTTGATGATAAGAGGCATGTCGTTTCCCATGATAATGAATTGAATGGTTTTTGAGTTAGTGTTTTGAATAAATTCGTTTATTTTTGTGATATTGATGGTTGTTTTAACGTCGTCGGTAATTATTTGGTCGGAAGTTCCTTCTAAAGTAATAGTGATGTGAGAGTTCTCTATTTTGAGAACATTCGGTTTTTGAAATTGTATATCAACAACTGAATCTTTATTGTTTGGGTCGAAAAGGTGGGTGAAAAAGTTTGTAATACGGGATGTATTAAGTATTGAAAGTGTTATTTGTTGATAATTGTTGAAAGTGGATGCATTTTCTAAAATATTATTAATGTAAATTACTCTTTCGTCGCACGGATCGATTGTGTTTTGGGTTGGTATTTTAAAGTAAACTCCGATGGGATTACGTCCATCTTCAGTTGTACAAGTACAAGTAGATTTTTTGACATTTCTTAAAATTATAGATTTATCATTAAACAAATCAAAATACCATTGACCTGAACAATCTCCATATCTAAGTGCTCGTTCTTCGCTGTGATTCAACCACAAATTTAGTTTATCAAAACCTTTCCAAATGTTTTCAGCGGTTTTTTCTGAAATTAAACGACAGGTTCCACCCATCTCTTCTCCAAACCACGATACGTAAACGGACGATGTATCATTGGATACAATAATCAATGAATTGTCAGAAACAGCAACGCTGCCTCCCTTAAAGTATTCATCTTTTACAATGAGTAAATGAGGAACAATTAGGCTCTCTGTCATTTATCTTATTATAATGCTTGGCATTAACTTTATATTATTTAAAGCTTAATTTTAATAGCATTTATAATGACTACCATCGCATCCAACACGCCGCAGTATTTTGGAAAAGTTAAATGGTTTAACTCAGAAAAGGGTTTTGGTGTTATACTATACGTAAGTGAAGAATCTGGTACAACGGAGTATTTTGTACACCACAGCAACATTAAAACACGAATACCCGTAAGAAGCTACCTGATAGAGAATGAGGAGGTTGTATTCGAACCTTCCAGCGACGAAGCTGGAAAATTAAAAGCACTTAACGTAAAGGCCCCAGAAAACAAGGAACTTGTGTGCGTAAGTAAAAAAAGCAGCGTTACAGCCAGAAAACATCCCAAGAATACGACTTCTTTTAAACCGCAGGAAAAGCCCTCAGATATGAGGATAGTAACGGGGTGGGTAGCGCATTACGCAGCTGTTAATAATGGGCTGACCACGCATGACTTGGCAATTCTGGATCCATTTTTTCCTGGATTGGGGTTCGTGGAAGTTAATAAATCACTTGCAAAAGAACACGCACTGCCAGATAGGACCAGTGATAGCGTTTGGTTTGATTTTATAAAAGAAGAGATTGACAGAGTAAAAGAAAAACACTGTGGTAATAGTTCGGAAGAGTTTATGAAACTCTGGCATGGCGATAGTCATCTTATAGCTGATGATGGAATTTCCAAGGGCGAATGGAAAAATGATTGTCATAGAATAAATGGTGTAATTGATACAATAGCCAGTATGTTTAAAATGGTTGTAAAATCGAGTAGAATAAATTTATACAGAGATGGAAATGATTGGAAGCCGTATCATCACGATGCGGCTGCTATTAAAGATAATATGAAAGCGGTACAGAATATAACCGTTGCGGTCAATTTTGGATGTTCTAGAGAGGTTAGTTTTCAAAATGCAGCTACGGGATCAACTGTTTCTTTTCCCATGCTTGATGGATATATTTATAGTTTTGGGAAAGAGGTTAATGTTTTGTGGAAGCATGGTATTCTTAAGGGGCATCCACAATCGCCTCCAAGGATGTCTATAATATTATGGGGGTGGGTGGAACAAATAGAGCCTCCAGTTTTTAAATAAAATATGTGCGTTTTATTAATAAGATGGGTGTATTTAGCTCGATTAACGAAATTGACGATAAAATTATTAGTATTGTAAAGGGTATAATTATAGGTGTATGTTTGTGGTTATTGTTGAGCATGTTTTTCCCAAGCGTTTGCGGAATTGAAACATTTGCGTTAGAAAAAAAAGGGTGTAATTGCGATGGATTTTGTAATTGCATAAATTGTATCTAAACTATTTTCTGTGTAATTACTAAATGTCACCGTTATCAAGTTGGGCTCGTTCTCTATCACCTGAATCTAGCCCTTCATTTGTCACATCAAACTCAATTTATAGCACAGATACCTCATCAACTGAACCGATACGTGGATATGCTGTAGGCCGTGGTGGGTCTTCTACTGGTGGATATTCATCTGCAACTGAACCAATAACTGTGCCTTCATCTAAAAGAAGAAGATCACTGGGCGGATCTCGATTTCAAATAAGATCGGAAGAAGAGGCGAATCTATTACAAGCTAGTGAACGTTATAAAATACAAGAAGCTAGACGAAGGGGGATAGAGAGAGAAGAGATAAATATTGGTGCTGAAGGTTTACTTAAGTTGAAATATGGTAATTTTGGTTATATATTGAAACGGGCCGTAAAGCGTTCTTCTAAATCTGCGGTGCTTAAACAGTTGGCTGCGTTTGGTCGCAAAAACAATAGATATATACAAAAGTGTATCGTATATGGAAAATATGTTCGTTATGAACTATAAAAATATATGATATTTAATAAACAATGTCCCGAAGTCCATCGCCAGAGCCTCCTTTTATTTCGGCACGAAGTGAAGGTGATGATAAAGCCACTGTTATAGACTCACTGTACGGTCCAGTTAAGCCATACTATAGCTCAAGACCTATTTCTCAAGTAGAAACTTCAAGACATATGGATATTATGTATCGAAATATAGAAGAAAAAGATATGGGACGTGCTCAAGCAGAACGGCAAGAATCATCCGCTGATAGATATCCACCCGTGCCAGAACCCGTAGAACCTGCTAAATATGGGTTTTCAGGAACTATACAACAGCAACCCACACCTGCTAGGGTTTTTACTGCGGCCCATCTTTCTAAAATGAAAACAACTGGTAATTTTGGTTATATATTGAAACGGGCCGTAAAGCGTTCTTCTAAATCTGCGGTGCTTAAACAGTTGGCTGCGTTTGCCCGAAAAAATAAGAAACATGCTAATAAATGTTTATTGTATAAAGAATATATAAGGTGTATTTAATCTGAAAACAAAAATGTGGTAAAATACAATTTATTACATTTTTATTTTTTTATTTTTAGTTACGACTATAGGTTTCGATCCTATGACCTCTGGGTTATGGGCCCAGCACGCTTCCTCTGCGCCAAGCCGTAACAATTTGGTTAAGTTTAACGACATTCCAGGTCTATATAAATGGTTATATTTTTTTTAAAGTTTTTTAAAGTTTTTTATATTTTTTATAATTTTTTTTAATAATTTTTAATTTTTAATTTTTTAAGATTTTCGTGCAGGAGCACGACGACGAGCCCCTCCAGCCGCAGCAGGAGCTGGAGCAGGAGAATCAGCAGTGTCCTCGGTAACAGCCTTCTTGGGGAAATGAGGTGCCAACCACCGCTGAAGATTGAAGTAGGATACGGGGGCATCACCTGTTGGGTTAAGAAGCTTGAAAAGAGCCTTACCAGCAGGAGACTTGTTGAGATCAAACTCCCTCTTTGCCTGTGGGTTCTGGAGTTCGTTATCCTTGATGTATTGGTTGATGGCCTTAGTAACATCAGTGCGGCTCATCTTTGAGGAGGGGTCTACCTTCAAAAACTTGGCAAGTTCTGGTGAAATCTCGATGGGCTTCTTGAATCCAGTGGGTCTGTTTGGGTCTGAGATGCGTCGGGTGTTCTTTGTCTTTTTGCGGAGCCCCTTATCTACGTCACGACGAATGCGAACAAGAGCATTCTTAACGGCAGTTGTTTCCTTAAGATTAGTTTTTACGATTTCGAGGATGCTCTTCCAAGAGGTGGAAAGCTTCTCGTAATCCTCAAGAACCTTGTCAATAGAGTCTACAACTGGGTTAGAGACAACAGGAGCGGCATCAATAGTGTCGTTTACGGGGGTATCGGTGGCAGCGGACATATTTAATAATATATATCTGTCAAACGTCTTTAAGTGCCTTATCGTGCTAAAATAGCAAATAACCGCACGTAAAAAAATACCGTGAGAGAGTTACTTAAGAAATGTTGGGTAATTTATAATTAAATAAACTATGACTGATGTTAGAGATAAAACGACGAAAGTGTTTGTAAAATTGTTGGAGAAAAAGATGGATATGGATATGGACCATATAATGGAGTGGGCGGTTGATATTGAAGCTGGTATATTTCAAGCGACAACGGAAAGTAAAGAATCCATAGGATTGGAACATGATTTGGAACTAGAAATAGTGAGTAAGATTCCTTCAAAATTTCATAGAAAACAGTCGGGTCCTATTATTATGAGTGTTAAAACAAAACCATTCCTTAAAATATACGAAGCTATACGTTGGAAAGTTTACAGTGCTTTGAATAAAAACTCCGGCGCCGATGATCTTCTGGATAGACTATGTGACGAAAAAATACACCCAAAACAATTGGGTGGCATGACACATTTCCAGTTAGATCCCAATTGTTTCGCAGCAAAAAGAGAAAGAGAAAAAGCATTTGAACGGGAAAATACAGGTAGAATATGGAAACCTGGAAAGGGTAAGCACGGACTGCAAATTAGAATTCCTTATGATATAGTGGAAGAATATGACGAAGTTACGGGGAAATATATAGAAACAACAACAGAGGTTCCGGACGGTATGCTAACATGCGCAAAATGCGGCATGAGTAAAACGACAAGTTACGAGATGCAGACGAGGTCTGCGGATGAGCCGATGACAATATTTGCAAAGTGTTTGTGTTGCGAGAATAGGTGGAGATTTTAAAATATATGCAAATGGTAAAGATGTTGTGCTTGAAGCCGATAAGGGACGAGAAATTTGTGATAAAGAAGAGAAATGACACGGATTATTTGGAGATAAAGAAAAATAAGGTGGGATCGGGGTCTTATAACGTGGTGTATCCAGCGATAGTGAAAGGTAAATGTAAAGAATCGGGGAGAAAGGTGATATATAGGGTGGGGAAGGATTCGTTGGATGATATGGCTTATTTTAAGCAGGAGATAAAGATGTCGATAAAGATGTCGAATTTTGGTGCAGGGCCAGAGATATATAGCGCGGGTATTGATTCAAAGAACCGGGGTTTTGTTGTTATGGAGTTTTTTCCGTATTCTGTTCGTGAATTGGTAGCGCTGCCTTCTAATAAGGATAAGCCGTCATTTATTGAAATAGAAAAGGGACTAAGAGGTTCTATTAAAAAGATGGCTAAAGCTGGTATTTTTTGTAGCGATTTGAAATTCAGAAATGCCGTTGCCAAAAAGAGTGGCAGTGGAAAGTGGAATTTTAAATTAATAGATTTTGGGGAAGATTTTTGTGCGTTTGGTAAAAATTTGTACATACCCGATAAATTCAAGAAGGAATATCAGCATCATATTAAGGGATCAAAAACTAATATAGACAATATATTGTATTGCGCTATGTTGATAATGATGTCAATAAATAGCGAAAAAACAAGAGAAAAGTTTTATAAAACCAAAAAACCTTTTTTTTCCAAAGAAATTAAAAAATTTGATTACGATACAAAAATATACGCCCTTCTTATCATAGCTTACGGTAAAAGCAATTCTAATAAGATGCTAAGACCTATTTCCCAAGCCAAACATTATTATACGGGAGATATTGAAAATTTTGAAAAACTGTATCAAATAATAACAAAAGAAACTTTAAAAAAGTAGGTACTTAAAAAGTTACGCCATTAATTTTAAAATGACAGCAAGAGAAAACGTTGTTAAATTATCACATAAACCGATGTCAATGAATAATTATGGTAATACTTGTTTTTTTAACACTGCTCTACAAGTTATTACTTCTTCGCCACGTTTTATGATGGGTATTTCAAAATTGGAGAATGTAGATAAAATAATTTGTAATTTTAGTTGGATTGCAAATCTGAATGAAAGTGTGGATTTATCTAGTATTCACAGAAATTTGTGGGATCAATTGCGTGAAAAGTATCCGGGATATTCTCATGGGATGCAGCAAGATTGCCACGAATGTCTGATTTTTTTTATTGATTTAATAGACGAAATTGTTAAAAAACCAATACAGCCAATGAGAAAACAAAGAAAAATATCGCTTGGAAAAGACTATTCTGAAATAATGCGTTCATTTGGCGCATTCTGGTGGGACGAATACACATATAGAATGGACCCTTTAATTAAAAATTTCCACGGTCTTTATCATAGTTCAACAACGTGTCAGTCATGTAAAGTAGAGAATAACAAGTGGGATTTATTTAATAACATATCTTTGAACACAAATCACAACAATTTCAAAGATTGGGTCGACAATTTTTCCCAAACTGAAAAAATAGAAGGCTACCAGTGCGAAAAGTGTAAAAAACTTCAAACCGCTCTCAGAAAGATAGAGGTTTGGCGTTTTCCTAAAACGTTGATTTTACATACTATAAATAAAAGTCTGTGTAAGATAAGCACTGAACTTGTTGTGAATGAAACTTTGAATTCTTCGTGTAAATATGAGCTTAAAGGTATTGGATTTCACACGGGTCCTAATATAAATTCTGGACATTATTATTGTTGTATTAATAAAAATTCAAAGTGGTGGATGATAAGTGACCAAAATATTCAAGGTCCCGTTGATATTTTCAAGGTATTACCTTCCCATATTAAAAACATTTATATCATTTTATACGAAAGAAAGCAAAAAGAACATTCTTAATTTTTAATAACTTATCTGGGATCCTTTTTACTTTCCGTCGAGGTTTCCGTTGGGGTTTCCGATGGGGTTTCCGTCGAGGTTTCCGTTGGGGTTTCCGTTTGGGTTTTCCGTGGACTATTATTAGGGCTAATCATATCGTATTTGTTTTCTATTATAACAGTTAGTTGTTTTTCAGGGATAGATTTTGTTGAATCTTTGGTATCTTTGGTATCTTTGGTATCTTTGGTATCTTTGGTATCTTTGGAAACATTCTGTTCGCCGAGTTTATATAAGTTTTTTTCTTTAGAATCGTGGACACTTGTATCCATGCCAATTGATACAGTATTACTAACTGCTGAATAAATACCCAATTCTAAATTGCGCTTGTCAACGTCAATAATATTGAATTTCTTAGGACGTGTCCCTACGCTACTCTGAGCTAAATCCTCGCTAGTGTGAGCATCTCTGATTTGCATTAATTTTCCTTGAACAAGTATGGAATTTGTTAGAAGAACGGTAATGGTTGTTGCGTCGAGATATCTTTGAGCCAGAATAAAACAGCTGCTCCAGATAGTATTTATTGCGAAAAATATAATACAAGCGTTGTTTCCTGTTGCAAGTTTTTTATTAAGTTTTAAAATTTTTCTTTTAATAAGGGGGTAGTGTTCGATTTCATCGAAAAGAGCGTTTTCTGATTTCTCGTCATCTTCATCGAAGAAATCTATCATATAAAATTCTCTTTTTGCTTGAATGTAATATAAATTACAAAAAGAACCAAATGTCAATACATTTACAAACATAAGCCAATTCCAACCTAAAAATTTCTCTGCCATACTACATGGTTCTCCATCGCAAAGCTGAGGTACAAACATCATTGGAAAGGAAGCCATAAGTATTTTAATAAACATCCCACCCATGGCGATGTAGCCTTGTATTTTTTCTACAGTATCGTCATCCATTTCACGGATAAATTTCGGTAGAGGTATGCAATTTGTCATTTATAAATATGAATATACTTTTTTTCTATTAAAAAACGCCGTTATATTTTGTATTAAAAAAAAGGAGCTTAATTAATAAAAATGGATGAATTGTGCGACCTTTTAGATAAAGCTCCTTGTATTTTTGATGTTAATGAGCGTGAGCATCTTTATACAACCTTTGATAAATTGAAACAATGCCAAAGTAACAATATTCTTCCTGATCTCGTGTTATTTTCCCGTATTGCTAGCAGCTTTCAAGTATATCTGAAAGAAATAGACTGGGATTTTGAAGCTTGTTCAGGTTGCAGCAATAGTCTTGCAGTTAAAACGTATATGGAATACTACTTGAATGAACAAAATTTACATACCAAATTTTTTTATGCCATTAAAGTTCATGAATTAATCGATGATATTTTACAATAAACCTTTTACTTTACTTATTATAATTAATAAGTAAAATAAGCGGTTTCCCGCATTTTTTATTTGTTTGTTTTTTTTTGGAATTTTTATTTGTTTTTTGAATTTTATTGTATTTTTATTGTATTTTTATTGTATTTTTATTGTATTTTTATTGAGTATTATACCTTTAATCTTCGAACGCATCCTCACCCCTGTCGAGAATCTGCTCCACCTCATCGCCACCATCTGGCGGGTCCTCGCCTTCATCGTCAGAATCCGCAAGAGCAAACTTCTTTTCCTGTTGCCCAAAAGACTTGGGCTGGCACTGAACCAACTTCCACCCAGGATACATCTTTTTACCAACTACCCACATACCAGTATACTCGATAAGCGTTGCCATTTCGGTTTTAGCCTTAAAAACACTTAGATCAAGTTGAGCCTCTTCTTCATTCCAAATCTCAATCTCCGGAAAAGCCCCCGTTTCAGGGTCCTTTGTATTACTAAAGACTTGGAACTCGTTCTTCCCCGTGTTGTAATTAGTCATAAGCTTAACCTTAAACGTAGGAGAATACTCGCTCTTCTTTGGCATCTTAATCATAGAAGTATAACGGTCTTCAACAACCACACGCTTCTCTGGTGCTGACAAATCTTCGCCCCACAAATCTGTACTGTTTGCGCATGCCCAATCGATATTGTATTGGTCAAGTGTCTTACACATATCTAGGAATGTTTGAATCTTTACGTTTGAATCGCTGCCCATAAAAGATAGAGAGATATCGTACTTCTTGCGGCCAGATCGGTCGTCATCGTGTTCGTTATAATCGAAAGCAAGCCTCATAGGAGGAACCTTAACCTTCGCCTTTGCCCAAATATATTTGCCTCCGTTTGCGTGGGACTTAATCTTGGCGTATGGCGCATGTAGAGATGGTGTGAAATCAGCGGGCTTAATCGGGATCGTGTTATCAAAAGCTGTCATTGTGTGTGTGTGTTTTAGGATACTATAGTATGCGGGAGGTCTTTAAATACTTTTTGGGGTGCTGGGTACTTATGTATTCTCTTAATTTATCTGTTTGGAAAGCGGTGAGCTTTATTTGTATAATTTCGGTACAATTTGTTAGGGGTGGTTACAATGGTATTTATTGAAAATGTAAAGAATTATTGTAGAAATTGGTAGTCAAATTCTTTAGATAATTCGTCTTGAATAAATTGCATGGTTACACCTGGGGTTAGTACCCAACTCTTGGTGGGTTTATCAAATCGAGCATCGCCGAATGTTTTGATTATTTCTTTTGCATCGAACGTTCCGTTACCGTAAAATTTTAATTCGCCGTTGGCCACAGATTCTACAAGAATCTTTTTTTTACCAGAAAATTCTTCTAGTCCGCATAAGTGACTACATTCGTGAGTAATCGCCGTATTATCAGATTCTATATTACAACGAGGCATATTATCTAATTCCTTGCGAAGCTTTATATTTTCTTTCATCAATCTTTCGGAAATATATAAAAGGCTTTCTAATTTGTTTTCTATTCTCCTTAAGAAACTAGTTAATATGGGTTCTAGTTCTTTAATATCCATATTGTTATAAACAAAATTAGTTAAATCTTTATATATTTGTCTAATAACCTCGATTAATCAGAATGATTTCTAAGATAAAGCTTAGACACATCTAAATTATTTAGAGATTGGCCCAAATTGGCTTTTATTTCTTCTGCGTAATTCATCGAATCAAACCATATTTCAACATTATACATCGTTTTATTGGTTTCGGGGTGACTTGAATCTACTACACGAACGCCTAAAATATGCTCGCTCATCTCTAGGCTAGATCCAATTGTAAGCAGAACAACGTTTTCCCATATTTCATCGACTTCGTCTATATTTTTGAATCTTCGTATTCTCCATTCTCCGCCCAGGGAGGCCACGGGATCTTCCCATTTTGGGAATATACCCTTTTTAAATACGCTGTAACTTACAACACTTCTACCTCCTATTATTCCCCTGTTTCTTTTGTTAGTGAAGAAAAAAGCGCCAGGTTTTGGGATGTGGACCCAGTATTTCCAGAAAAGTTCGACGGTGTCAAATTCTCCGATGGAGTTTATATTATCCTCGTAATTCTCGCAATCATTTCTGTGCTCCCATATCTTCCAGGTGTGGGAAAGTGGGTGTAAATCTGTCATTTATTAGTATAATATAGCAGTTTTTAAATATTACACTAATACATTTAAAAACCTATAAATTACGCATTTAATGACCGTTTATTTTGCCTATATAAATTTAGAAAAGGACCTCGAAAGAAAAGAATTTATGGAATCACAGTTCAAAAAATTATCAATAACGGCCCACAGAATTCCAGCACGTGGGCCAAAAGGCGAAAAAATGGATAAAGTAAACGGAATAGATTCACGCTTTAATCTAAAGGGTGATTTGACCGCATTAGATGACGGACCTCCAGAAAGGAAGTTTGAACTCGGCCTTCTTTGTAGTCACATGGAAGCTTTGCGTCAATTTGTAAAATCAGGTAAACAATATGGGGTTATATTAGAAGACGATGCGGTATTACCCGAGCAACAAATAAATTGCCAAAAAATCGTAGAAAACGCACCACCGGGTGCAGAAACTATTTCTTTATTTTCATTTCCAAGAAATCCCCAAAGCATTAAAGATATGAAAATAGCAAACCAGAATAATAGGCCTTTTATTAAATGGACGCAATATCTATTTTCATCTATAGCTTATATTATAACAAGAAATGGGGCAATACGATGTCTAAAATCTTGCGGTGCCTCAGAACCTGGTAGAATTCTTTGTTTTAATTCCTATCCAGTTTGCGATCATTTAATATACAATAATACAACAACGTATGTATTATCTTGCCCCATTGTTTTTCCAAACGATAATGTTGACAGCACAATTCACGCAAGTCACGATGATATAAATAGAGAATATACCAACCTTCAAAAACAAAAAATACCATGCCAAATTATAAAATCATTCACCCAAAAAAGTAACTTGCTTTTCAGTTCCGTTGGAGATAACACCTCTGCACCAGAAAAATGGAGAAGTCCATCCGCTTCTTACGACATTATACAAGCTAGATATTGCGGCGAAATTACAGAATATGACCTCTTTTTCAACAAGGCTGGCAAATTTCAGAATCTTCTTCGCTGGGTTCGTGAAAACAACGACATTTTTAAAACCTACGAATACATACTGGTATTGGACGACGACATCGCTTTGTCTCCCACCGAAATTGAATTATTGTTCCAGAACGCAAAAATACACAACGCCGTGGTTTCATCGCCGTCATTTGACCCCGTCAAAGGTAAAATAAGTCCCACACTCGATATAATGGCCAATGTCGCCGGAAGTAAATTAAGAAGAACAAATTATGTAGAAGTAACAGCGCCTCTTTTTGAAGCTCGTGCTTTGGAAAAATTTCTGAACTTCTACGAAACTCACGCAAAAAATTTAGTAGGTTGGGGTATAGATCACCTATATCGCCATGTATTATGGTGTCCAGAAAAACCATTTTATATTTTTGATTGCGTTATCGCCGTAAATCCACGTGATCAAGATAAACCCATGGGAGAAAAAGGCGGTAGAGAAATAGATAAGCTTCAATCCGTAAGTGATAGAAGAGCTGAGTGGTATAGTGTAGCTGATAAGTTGGGAATACCACGTCACGTTAGTCCGTGTGTAGTGAGTTCGCCGGAATTGCACGTGATTAATATTTTAGAATTTTTGAGTGTAAAGAAGAAGGTTTATGATCCCAGAAGTTTGTATTTAATAAATTCGGAAAATGAAGTTGTAAGCCAAAAACATTATAATTATATGTGGATTAATGATGGTTGGTCACAAGTAAATATGAATAGAGCAGTATCAATGGGTACTGGATGGGTTGCTCATAGTAATAAGTTGACTCCCATAGATAATCTTGATTTTCCAGTTATGGTATTAGGAGGACCCATTGTTTTTTCGGGACAGGTTTTGAAAATATTGATAGATAGAAAATTTAACTTTAAAAAAATAGAGATGCTTACAAAAAAATATAGCGTTAATTTGGTCATTTGTGCTTTATTTAGAATTTGTGGGATAATTATGAAATGTTCGCAACATGGAAATAAAAATCATCCACGCAATTCTACCGTTATTTACGATATAATTAAAGATATTAATACCAATATATCAACTAGTATTGTAACACCTACTTATAAACGTGTAGAATTTTTAGGAAAATTGCTAGAATGTATAAAGGCACAATCTGTAAATCATAATGGAATAGAATGGATTATATTCGACGATAGTCCTGAAATTAATAAGGACGCTCAAAATAGAACTGGCATTTTTTCAAATTTAAATTTCCCATACTACTATTATTGGACCAGTAAGTGGAATAGAATAGGTAAAAAAAGAAACGTAATGAATCGTTTAGCCATAGGAGATATTATTATATGCTTCGATGACGACGACTTACATCATCCAGATAGAATAAAACACACAATTTCAAAACTAAATTCCAACCCTCAAATTATGCTGGCTGGAAGTACCTTTTCCTTTTTGGCCATGAAAAATAACGGAGTTGTTCATTCTAAAAATTCTGAATTTACAACCGTCGAATATACAGATGGATCCAAAGAACAAATAGTATCAAACTTAGACATCGGAGACCCCATAATTGCAAAAACACCAACTATTTATAAAATTGTCGGCAAAAAGGGATTGGGCTTCGGCCCTTATCATTCAACCGCTGGTCTAATGGCTTATAAAAGAGAATACGCCGTGGCCCACGAATTCAGAGAAGACGTAGCTTATGCCGAAGAATCTTATTTTACTAATAAATTTAACGAGCCAATGGTACAATTGGATCCGTGGAAACTTATTCTTATATCTTGTCACGACAATAATACGTATGATAAAATTTCATATATTAAAAAAGGGCTTGTATCCAAATGGTGCGCTGATGTGGCTATTTCTGAAAAGTATAAGTTAAATATTATATTTTATTGTGATGCCGAATTGGAAAAGTGTATTTCGCTTTTTTTATCAGAAGATATGGGTCCCACTAGAAAACTAGAAACAACTATTGTATCTGAAAATCTTAGCGATAATACACTTTTTATAAATTGTACAACAACAACTTTCAAATTGAATTTTCTTGTTGGTCCTATCAATAACCATAGAAGGGAACTCTTAAAATGTATTTTACAGTACAAAGACTTTAAAATGAATATATCTCCATATGAATTTACCGCTCCACAATGGAAAAATAAAGAAAAAACAGTATTATGCGCAAAATTATCTAAATGGTCTGGTGGCGATTCTCTAAATCTAAACTACGATGTTAAAAATAAATTAGTTCAAATTAACGATAAATATCTAGATGCACAACCACGTGAATCTTGGCATAATGGTTCTGTTAAAATATGTTGGGATTCTGAAAGTGATAGTGGTATAGGTTCGCTGGTTAAATCATTCGAAATTATAATGACTAATGGCCAAATTGATTCTGCAATAGTAGCCACGCGAACTGGATATAAATTTGATTTTATTGGAGATCTTCTAATAAATAGTGCTGGGTGGGTTTTGGAAGAGCCGTTTTACAACGGAAAAACAGTTCATAAACTCGTTAATACAAAAATAAAGGATTTTACAAAAAACAAAACTCTTATTAAAATGTTTGATTATTTATAAATTATGAAGGATTTATTAACAAATATCTTATTTGTCCTGGCCTTTTTTTTTATTATATTTGGCTCTCTAGAATTACGTAAAAATAATGATAATACAGACCAAGTACCGTTACCTCAAAATGAAGAGCAAGCTAAAACATACCTTGAGAGTCTAAAAAACCTGTGCTGTGGTGTATTTAAGAATACAGAGCAGTGGCAAAATAAAACAATTAATTATTTTAAAATAGATTCTTATACACAAGAAAACTTTGCCCAAAACGATGTCGATACGTCAATAAATACTCTTATGGAAAAACTAAATAATGTAATCGATACATTAACAGCTAACATAGGTTCTTATAGTAAAATGCGAAATATAAAACTCGGAAGTATGTCAGATAAACTTGAACAAGATATTGAAGAAACTTCAAAGAGTATTAATAATATGAAAAATGCTCTTAATGCGGCATATGATACTATAAAGGAACAACATAAAACTTTACAAGGGCTTCAATCTAGTTTGAATACAATAGATCTGCCATAAATTGACAAGATATTACAATCTTCACTGATGAATTTAAATGACATTTTGGTAGTTATATATGCTATTTAAGATTTATTTAACATTTATTTTAAAAAAATATATTTATTAATAATAACAACAAAAAAGAGAATGCCTCAAGTTTTTAAAAGTAGAAGAAACATTTTAAGAGCTGCGAATAAATCTAAAAGAGAACACTTTACACAGGAGTCTAGCTCTCAAATCCTAGAAAAAGACATTAATGAACTAACTACAAAACGTTATAATCTGAAAACAAAGAAGGATGCATTTAACGACTACATCGTCGAGTTTGGAACAGATGTAGAGCCTGGTATTATATTTAAGAGAATGGAAAAAGGCCAAACAAAAAGAACGTTGAGGAAAACAATAAACAACATACGCGAGTTTATAAATGACATATCAGATCCCACCTATAATAATATATCAAGTGTAGGCAGTCTACCAACCGAGACCGATCAGGATATATTAGATAGTGCGGATGAAATGATAGAAACAGTCGATAATATATTAATAGACCTAAAGAATAAGAAAAACGACGAACAAAATGAACTACAAGAGTCATCTGCGTCAAACGAAGAGTCTACTGAAGAGCCTGCCGAAGAGTCTACCGAAGAGTCTACCGAAGACTCTAGTGAAGAGCCATCTGGGTTCGCACCTATTAAAACGTTCCAAAAACAATGGGATAGTGTAGTTGGCAGCGAAGGTATCCAAACATGTGATCAGTTAAATAACGCAAGGAAACAGATATTTGGATTGGATCCTGTGAATTGTGAGAGTTTTCAACAAGCACCTAAAGAATTTCCTAATTCTAAGAAGAAGAAGGATGAAGATTTTACACAAGATTTTGTGGATCTCATGAATCAACTGGAATCTAAGATTAACACACTAATACAAGCTACGGGTTCTCAAGGAAGCTATGTAACGGAGAGGAACAAACAGTTGGATTCATTGAAGTCTGAAATAAACAACGAAATAACTTCTGATACAGCATTTATAGGTAGTATGAGCGATAGTCTAAAAGCCACAGGCAGTATGATAAGTGCTAGAATAGATGAATTAGAAGACCTAAAAAGTGATTTTGATAGAATTAGCGGTAGTGAGGTATGGAATTAAAGGGGTTAAAGTGAAGAAGTTCCCCAAGTTTTTTTAGGTTGAGATTTAAGAGTAGATTTTATTTTTGGTGTGTATCCCTTTTTGTAAAAGGTACGAAAGCCGCAGATATCTGTAGCAGGTTCATATTTAAGAGAAGGTAAGTATACGGGATACGGTAAGTCCTGATATTTTACGTCTGGTGCGATAATATGTAAGGTTTCATATTGGCGCCTAAGACGTTGTCCAGTTTCGCAAGAGCTGCGCATCCAATGTTCGTTATTAAAGTCGGGAATTCCGTGTTTATGGACGTTGTCGTTGTAAATACAAGTGGAGCATAGTTCTCCGTTGGCGTAATGAACTTCGCATCTTTGGCAAAGGCATGGGTCTTTGGATGTATACATATGTGAGTCGTCGAGATCGGGATCTAGGTCGTAAAAGTATTCGTAAGGTTTTGATGAGGAAGGCATTGTTAATATATGGTTGATAATTAACAGATAGTGGTGAAATTTTTTGGTTAAGATTGCGGGGGTATTTTTTGGGAGCGTTATAATTTGAATAAAAAAAGTATGAATATATGAATAATAAAGACATGCCGAGTGATAAGGATTCTGATGTTGAGGCGTTACGCAAGGAGGTACAAGAGCTGAGGCAATTAGTAGAAGGCGCAGCTAAAGTAAAAAAGCCCCGTAAGAAAAACCCTGACGCAAAGCCGAATCCGTATATGGAGTTTGCGAAAGAACGTCGAGCACATTATAAGAAGGAAGGTCTTCATGCTGATAAGTCGTTGCCTGAAATTTCTAAAATAATTGGTCAGGAATGGCAGGAAGAGAAGAAAAAGAATGATGATTAGTTTTTGGTTGGTAAATATTTTTGTAATTTTCAATGCCAATTTTTGCAAGATTTCGTCTTTCAAGGAGTGTAGTTTTTCGTTCTTCGGATAAAGTGGGGTATGTTTCTTCAATAAAAATGTGTTGAAATACTTTTTCGAGGTTTTCAATTTGAAAGTTGAGTAATTTATTGGTTAAAAAAAGTTTAAAATTAGGTAATGAATTGTCAAAAAGCGGATAGTGTAGATGTTGTATAAAACCGATACATACACAATAACGTTCGCTGTTAACAGGTCTGCTTGAGGGTGGTTTACAAATGTAGACATGGGTGTAGCATTTGTTGAGCCATGTAATTAAGCGCCATGTTTTATCTAAAAAGCAGTCAAAAAGTTTAATAATAAAAGTTCCACCGGGGGCTTGGCAAGAAAGTGCGACTGAAATTTCGTTAAATAGTAGATCAAGTGTTATTTTTTCTTGTTCTTCGTAGTTTTCGCTAACGTCAAAAGCTCCGTCGGCTGTTATGAATTCGTACCCCTTTTCAGGGGTGTGGTTGTGTATTATATCTGAGCCAGAAGTGGTCGTTATGTCGTCAATGATAATGGTGCCTTTATTGTGGCGTCTTATATCTTTGTGGAATTTTATGGAAGAATCTAAAGAGATGGAAAAGAAGCTGTGAAGATTGTCGTTAAAACGTAAAAGGCTTGATTGAATGAAACCGCCGGGAGCTTCGCATAGATGTAAAGTGGTGCTGTTGGGTGGTAATTTAATATCGAAAGAGATGAGTAATTCCGTGAGTTTGAAGAATGCTCTGGATACTGTTAGTATATTATAAATATTTGCTATATTTTCGTATGGGTTGAGTTCTCTGCTCATACAGTTCCAGATGTTATATTTTTTGGTGGGGTCGTAGTAAATGTCTATTTTTTTTTTAAGGTTAGCGAGGATATTGATTTTTTGTTTGATATTTTCTTGTGGCGGGGAAGGGTCATCATATTTGGGTAATTTAAAAGAAAAATGAAACAGGTCTTTGTACATATTGTCTTACTAATAATATATTACTTTAATATTTTTTCTATATTATTAGTAAATGACATCAAAATTGGCTGAATTGGTATTTGTAATTTATTCAATTCTTGTAATCGCAACAATAGAATTTCACAAATCTCCAATTGTATACAAACCAGAAAGTTTCTCTCAGGAAAATATTCAAGATCCAACTCCTGAGCCTTTGCCTTCGGTTGAAAAGCCGATTGCTCATTTATTACCTAGACATGAGTGGAATCAAAATAAATATACGAATAGTATAAAAGAATCTTATAAAAAAACAGAGGACATAAGGTTAAAATCTCCATTTATAAGAGAGGAGGCGTGTTTACCGATAGAAGGTAACATAGGTATGCAGATAGATATAGCGACGGAAATCTTTGGGCCGTTTGAGCATGTATTTACAATTTAAACAATTTAAGAAATTTAAGAAATTTAAGAAATTCGAGATGTGCGGGTAACTTTAGTAAAGCCGTCGTTTATGGTTGGGGTATCAATGATTTCGGTAAAACTGACGACGGGGGTGCTGGATATGCAGTCTAAGACGGGAGAGATATCATTTTTTTTATAATTTTTATGGATGTTATCCATGGCGGCATTGTCAAAAGCGTTAATGTTCATTCTTATAGAAGATTCGTATGATTCTATTTTTCCAGGATGAAGTTTAAAAAGCGAGTCTAAAACGTATTCTGTTCTGCTATCGTAAAATTTTTTTTGAGGGTTTTCTTCACGGTTTATAACGTCTAAAACTCTGTAATATTTAAGTTCGTCTTTGGAACCTACGACATCGGTGGTGGTTTGGCCAGTAAAGCTATTTTTAATAAACACCATATAATGTTTCCAGAAGTGTTTCTTTAAATTAATTACTTTATTTATAAATAATAAGTAAAGTAATTGATATTATGATGATTGGGATTTCGATGGGGGTATTGCAAATGTATAATAACAATGTACGAACGAAAGTTTACCCAGAAAGCTGTAAAATATTAGATGTTAAAAAGGAGTGTCTCCATCGTGATGAAAAGCGGAGTTTTTTAACATATAGTGGGGATGGGAGTAAGAGATATTTTTATTGTAATGTTTGTAAAAAAACGATAGATAATTGTTATGATTAGAAATCGTCCATAATTTCAATATTATCTTCGTTTCGTTCGAGTGCTGTGCTTGCGAGTTGGTATTCAGTGACTCTTTTTTCGAAAAAGTTAGTTTTTCCGTCTAGAGAAATATTTTCCATGAAAGGAAAGGGGTTTGTTGCACCGTATATGGCATTATAGCCCAATTGTACGACTAAACGGTCTGCTACAAATTGGATATATTGGTTCATAAGATCAGCGTTCATACCGACAAGACGGCATTGAAGAGAATCGCAAATGAATTCGTTTTCAATTTCTACGGCGGGTTTTACAATTTCTTCGATTTGCGTTTGAGTTAGTTTATTATTGAGGTGTTTGTACAGACAGATTGCGAATTGGCAGTGTAGAGCTTCGTCTCTGCTGATAAGTTCGTTACTTGTACCAAGAGTTTTAACTAGTCGATTTTGGGATTTGAACCAAAAAATTGCGCAAAATGAGCCGCTAAAGAAGATGCCCTCAACGACTGCAAATCCCACGACACGTTGAGCAAAAGTGTTATGTTTAGGATCCATATAAGATAAAGCCCACTCTGCTTTTTTAGCAACAGCAGGCATGGTCTCTATTGCTCTGAATAGTTTGTCCTTTTGTTCTGAACTTTCGCCGTATGTTTCAATTAGAAGGCTGTAAACTTCGCTGTGTATTGTTTCGATAGCACCCTGGACTGAATAAAACGACCTGGCCTCTGGTACTTGGACTTCGAGGGCGAAGTTGCCCATTAAATTTTCCAATACAATTCCATCGGAGCCTGCAAAAAAGGCTAGAACATTTAGTATAAAATGTTTTTCGTCTTGGTTTAAATTGTCCCAGTCTTCACGATCTGCTTCGAAATCGATGTCACCAGAGGTCCAAAAGCAGGCGAGATGTTGTTGATAGAAGTTCCATAGATCGTTATATTTAATTGGGAACAGGGTGAAGCGGTTGGGGTTTTCCTTCAAAATTTCTTCTTCTTGAGTTGTTGTCATGTTTAATTAATAAAGAGTTGTTTTTTTAAATATTTGCGTTTTTAT
>MDSZ01000157.1_pt1 | contig 19685 bp, 22 predicted proteins | sample 811201 | NCBI WGS metagenome assembly MDSZ01 (sample SAMN05326647, study PRJNA326480) | marine metagenome | isolation source: seawater | place: Indian Ocean: North | collected 2010 | reverse complement strand
TCTCAGGATGGCTCCATTTTCTCCAACGATAAATGCTGTCTGACCATTTGGGTGGAAACCTGCGTCAACCAGTGCATCGCTGTTGTTCCAATAGATTTCCGAATATTCCCCCGGGGATGTTGAATTCATTACGAACACAGCCGACTCTTCTCCATATGCGATTACCAATTTTCCATCTGGCGAGATGGCAGCACCTTCGATCCCCAAATCCCCATCCCCCAATGATACAATATTCGTTATATTTACCGCCGATTGGGCATATGCCGATTGCGAAAAGGATAGGAGAAGAAAGGCACAGACGACACACGCCACCCTGCTCTTCATGGACTCCCGAAAGGCTCGGACAGTTTAGCAATTCTACTGTTGTGCTGATGATTTGAACAGGCAGTATTGAAGTGGAACCTATCATTCGGAGGAACGATGGAGAGATTTGACGTACGAAGAGGACTGGTTAAGGAAGTGGGAGAAAGTGGCGGATTAGCCAAATTAGCCGAGGAGTTCTTTGACACTGTCGAGGAAACATCCAAGGAATCTTTCTCTGCAAGCCATGGCGTCATGACCTCGATTGAGGCAAGTTACCAGAATGGGGCCCTAATTGTCGATGTTACCAACGTTCCGCCAGACTTCGATAACCCGGAAGCGATGAAATCAGCAATGGACGACAGGAAGCGCTGGACCTTATTCTTGGACAGATCAACTGGTTACAACTCAAAGCAGAGAGGCGACAAGGCAAAGGAGTGGGCCAAGAAAGCAGCAAAGGCGAAGTCAGCAATTTCCGCATCGAGGCATTTCATGGAGATGTCAGATAGCATTTCAGAAGACCAAAGAAAACAGGCAATATCGATGATTGAGGAGATTGAGGCACTATTGGAGGCCAATGAAAACACAAAGGCCGCCGGTCGAGCCGAAAAACTGAACAAACTGTTCGGCTAGTGGTGAAGATGAGTGAAGAGCCTCTTTCTGGTTTGGAAAAAGAATCCAAAGATATCATTGAGCGCATGTTTTCTGGTTGCCAGGAAGTTATTGGAGTAGACCATCTCGAATCGGTCTTGACAGGTGGGTTGAGCCATGGTGGAGATCAGCAGATCGTGGCTTATATCGGCCTAGAGCCAAGTGGAAAGGCCCACTTAGGGTACGTGATTCTGGCCGAAACAATTCGAAACATGCTAGATGAGGGAGTCAATGTAATCATTCTTCTAGCAGATTGGCATGCATGGGTGAACGACAAATTCGATCGCGATATGGACAAGATATCACTAGCAGGGGAGTATCTCGCAGAGGTCTTTAGGGCACTTCTTGGAAACCCACCCGAGGGCGAAGGAGCCGGAAATCTCAGATTCTTGCGAGCCTCCGAATTAATGGACTCTGGAAAGTATTGGGAGAGAGTCCTAAGGTGCTCAAAGAACATGAGTCTATCCCGAGTCAGAAGAACGTTTAGCATAATGGGGAGGGACGAGGACTCATCTGATCACGACCTATCAGCGTTTTATTATCCCGCCCTTCAGGCTGCAGACATCTTTGAGCTTGAAGTAGACATAGCATTTGGTGGAATGGACCAAAGAAAGGCGCACATGTACATGCGTGAGGTTGCCGACAAGTACGACTGGGCTAAGGCAACATGCATTCACACGCCAATGCTGTCCGGACTGAAAGGACCAGGGGGGAGGATGGACTCATTTGATCACAAGATGTCCAAGTCAGATCCTGGAAATGCAATTCTATTAGACGACGAGCCAGACTCTGTTTTGGCCAAAATGCGCAAGGCTTTCTTGGAAGTCGGAAACCCCAACTCGCCAGTCTTCGAAATCGCACAGCATATCGTCCTACCAAAACTCGGCTCAATCACTGTAACTCCAGATCCAAAATATGGTAATCCTTCAGATTGGGGTGAAATTTCTGAATTTATTGAAGCAGTCTCCAATGGTTCCATCCATCCCCTAGATGCAAAGATAGCCATAGCAAGCGGCCTTTCTGAGGTCATTGAACCAGTCTCCCAACACCTGTCGAGCAAAACAGAACTTCGTGATGCAATGAATCAGCTTGTTGGCTCAACTTAGTTGAGAACGGAATCGCATTCTTTCGATTTATTGCTAGCATAGGACTCATAATGTAGTCCAATTGCGGGAGGTCGAGGAATTGTGATGTCTGAGGTAGGTATCGATGACATTGCCCTGCATTTCCCCAGGTTGTTTTTCGCGATGCAGGACTTCGCAGAGTTCCGGGGAGCCGATTACGGGAAACTCAACAAAGGACTCGGACTTGAGGCCATGGCAATTCCCGATGTACACGAGGATACGGCAACCATGGGGGCCAATGCCGTATCGCGCCTAATCGATAGGAACTCTTTGGATCCGTCTTCAATAGGGCGAATATACCTTGGAACAGAGTCTGCTCTCGATGGCGCTAAGCCAACTGCAACCTACATCATGGACATGCTCGAACAGAGATACTCCGCAAAGTTCGGAGATAATTGCTTCAGGAACTGCGACGTTGTGGACATGACATTTGCCTGCATAGGCGCTGTTGATGCAATGCACAATACCTTGGACTGGGTAGCCAGGGGGGGCGAGAAGCGCCATAGAGTTGGCATAGTAGTCTTCGCTGACAATGCAAAGTACGATCTTGGATCATCGGGCGAGTACACACAAGGAGCGGGAGGGGGAGCGATTCTAATTCGTCACAATCCCAGGCTTCTCGCAATCCCCGACATATGGGGGGTTTCTACTATGCCAGTCCACGATTTCTTCAAACCCAGACGAGAAGTTGAGACTAGGACGGTGGTGGAAAATGTCCTAGAGCTAGCCGAGGAATCGGGAGCAAGTATTACTGCTAATCTTGCCGAGAGAATCCTCAAGTTCATCCCTCGTTCGAGCAAGAAGAACGACGTTTTGTTCGAAAATGAGAAGCTAATGATTCACAAAGATACTCCGGTTTTCGATGGACAGTTCTCAAATCGCTGCTATTCTGAGTCAGTTAAGCAAGCCTTCATCGATTTCCGTTCCAAGGCTATCGTTGAAGAAAGATACGACCCGGATGAAGACGAGATTCTGACCAATCAATGGAGTCGGATTATTGTCCATCTGCCTTATGCCTTCCAAGGGAAGAGGATGTTCCCTGACGTTTTCCGGCACGATCGAAGGAATCTGCCAATTTGGGAAAAAATCACTGAGGAGATAGGGCCCGAGCCACTTCCATCGAATTTCCCCGATACCCCCGAAGGAATTGAGGAATTCGAGAAGGCAAACGACTCCTATAGGAGGCTCATTTCAAAGACAAACGAATTTCGGACCTTCGTAGAGCAAAGGATAGAGAAGGCTCAGCGAGCGTCGAGCCTAATTGGCAATCAGTACACCGGATCCATCTTCCTAGCATTGATGTCTGCCATGGAATCTGACTACCTGGATAACACCGAAATGGAGTCCAAGAGGATAGGCCTTTGCGGGTACGGCTCTGGTGCCAAGGCCAAGGTCTTCGAGGGCATCGTGCAGCCACAGTGGAGGGAGATCGCTTCCCGATTCCATCTCTTCGATAGGCTATCTACTCGTCATGCGATAAACAAGACCGTCTATGAGGCGCTCCATAAGGGGAAGAGGAAGAGATCAGTTGTCAAGCCAAAGTCTGAGTTTGCTCTAGTAGCAATCGGAAAAGAGGGAGATCTTGAGGGACAGAGAAGGTATCAGTGGGTTGAATGAGTTAGTCACTTAGGATGTCTGCAACAGCCGCAACAAAACCATCTACCTCGTCCATAGTGTTGTAGTGGAGTACTCCGGCTCTCAGAACCCCTTCAGGTTCCAAACCCAGGGCTTCTGTCAATTCAAGTGCGTAGAAATTTCCCGCCCAGACGAAAATCCCTCTCTCTGCCAACATCAGACCAATCTCGGACGGATTCAATTTAGGATGCGTGAAAGAAATCGTAGGGGCCCTCTCAGAGATCCTATCAGGATCGGTGATCCCCCAGATTCTCAAATCATCTACTTCCAACAAACCTTCAATCATCCTCAGGCATAGGCCATCTTCGTGTTTTTCAATCCCCTCAAATGCCAGTTTCAGGGCCTCACGTCTTGGCAAGCCCTCGTCTCCGGATATCTCTCGCCCAATCCATGCTATGTGGTCAATAGCTGCCTTGGTACCTGCCATACCTTCGTGGCTCTGAGTCCCTGTCATCCATCTGAATGGCATTTCTTCCGATGATACCCTTAGCTTTGCCACGGGGATATTGGCCATCCTTTGTCCCTTGCCCCATAACAATCCCTGATGGGGGCCAAAGAACTTGTAGGGAGAGCAGAGCAGGTAGTCACAACCCATGCTCCCTACGTCAATTAGGGAGTGGGGTGCGAAATGGACTGCATCCACGACCACCTCCGCCCCGAATCCATGCGAGATTTCCACGATACGTCTCACATCGTTAACCGAGCCAGATAGATTTGAAGCGGCCCCTATCGCCACTAGAACAGTTTTTTCGTTAATCGAGTCAACTACGGACTCCATGTCCAAAGTGCAATCTTCTTGTTTCACATCTATCTTCCGCAGTTTGGCTCCAGACCACTCCGCAGCAAGGGTCCATGGTCTGACGTTTCCGTCATGATCCAGTCTGGTCACCACTACCTCGTCATCAGCCCCCCATGTCCTGCTTAGTGCACTAGCAAGTTGTATGTTCAGACTGGTCATGTTTTGCCCGAAAACAACCTCTGTGGGGTCCGAACAACCGATGAAGTCCGCACATGCCTGAAGGGTTTCGGAAATCAACAGGTCCGTCTCAACCGATGTCGCAAACGACATCCCGGTATTGGCATTTTGATTCAACAGGTAATCCTTCATCGCCTCGGCTACCGAAGCAGGAACCTGACTACCTCCCGGACCATCGAAGAAGATGGCATTTTTCCTCCCCACCTTTCTCTTCAGTCCGGGAAATGAGGCTCTGATTTGCGATATGGGGAAATCTTGCACTAGATCAACTCATTGTGGCGAAATGGAACGATTGATAACAATCCTCTGCACCTCTTGGGTTCCTTCGTAGATTTGCGTGATTTTCGCATCTCGGAAGAAACGCTCTACTGGGAAGTCCGTAGTATACCCATAACCGCCCAGAACCTGAACCGCCCTCTCCGAGACCCACATGGCAGTGTCTCCTGCGAACAATTTTGCCATACTGGCCTCTTTCGTATGACGTGGTGCTCCCTCTTCGTAGTGTCTCTGTTTGGCCCAAGCGGCCTTGTAGACCATCATCCTAGCCGCCTCGGTCCTAGTCGCCATATCAGCAAGATAGTTCCCGACACTTTGGTGGTGGGCTATTGCCTTCCCGAAGGCGGTCCTCTCATGTGCATATTTTAGCGCTGATTCATAGGCTCCCTGTGAAATCCCGAGTGCCTGAGCAGCTATGCCTATTCTGGAGTTATCCAGGGCATTCATTGCAATTGGGAATCCTTCCCCGGGAGATTTCAGTACGTTCTCAACCGGAACCTTGCAATCTTCCAGAAGAAGTGAGCAAGTATCGCTTGAACGGATTCCAAGCTTGTCCTCTTTCTTTCCGACGCTAAATCCCGAAAACCCCTTTTCTACAATGAATGCAGTTGTGCCACCATGCCTCTTTTGGCCGAATTCAGGATGTTCAATGTCTTTTGCGAAGAGGACGTATATGTCTGCGCTTTCTCCGTTGGTGACCCACATTTTCTCACCGTTTAGTAAGTAATGCGACCCGTCATCGCTGAGTTTAGCCTTGCATGTCAGTGCGGCAGCATCGGTTCCAGCACCCGCTTCTGATAGCGAGTATGCTCCAATCTCATTTCCTGCCAGTCTAGTGAGATACTTCTTCTTCTGCTCGTCATTACCGTGAAGTGCAATAGTCTTCGAGCATAGACCGACATGGACGCAGAACATTACCGAGAAGGATGGATCTACTCTAGCCAACTCTTCTACAATTATTGCTTCAGTGATGTCATCTACCGGACTTCCGCCGAATTCATCAGGAATCGTAATCCCTTGCAATCCAGTATTCTCGCAGAATGACGCCCACTCTTCCAGCGGGGCCCTTTGATCCCTGTCCCTGTCTAGACATGTCGGCGCCAACTCCTCTTCAGCGAATGCCCTGACCATCTCCCTGATCATTCCTTGTTCTTCGGTCTCCGCGAACTCCATCCTACCGAATCTGCGAGAGAGAGTGACGTGTTAATCTATTGCGGGATGAAGGCAGCATCCAAAATCGAATAGTTCAAATTAGGGACTGCCCGGGCGCCGGTCGGAATCAACATGAACGGCGGCGAATTTTTCGAATTCAGCATTGCTCATGACCGGAAGTATACCCTTGACCATCTCTGGGTCCAGCTTCTGGATGACGGCAAAAAGAAAGAACAGGAAGAGTTGACGGTGAAAATTGGAATCAGCGAATTTATCAGGGCCGAATTCGGTGACATTGTGAAGGTCGTACTTTCCAAGCCAGAGGACGACAGTGAGTTCCAAGTCGATGCCAGTGAAGAGGGAGATGATGACGATGCCATCTCCTCCCCTCTTTCCAGGGGAGATGAACTAGGCGTAGATGACTTGATGATTACAGTCAGAACAGTAGAGGACAGGGTCCTTATCAATGCCCCATTCCCTTGCAAGATTGTTGAGTTGAATGGAGAGGTTGAGGATAATCCAGATCTCGTAAATGAAGAAGCATATGGGGATGGTTGGTGCATGATTGTGAAGCCTCACGATTGGGATGAGGACATGCATCTCGATGAGGGAGAATACATCGAGTATCTGAATGAAATATAATCAGGGCCAAGAGAGATTTTTCCAACTTTCTGGGTCAGAATCCTTCCATTCTATCTCGTCTAGCATTTGCAGAACCTGTTCAGTGCTTGTCAGGTCATCCTCTATCTGCCTCCTATGTAACCATCCCTTCAGCCTTCCAAGGCGCCTTCCAGGCTCCAGTCCCGTAACTTCAGATAGCAAGATCCCATCTACAAGTGGAGAATTCCCAATAGAATTTGGTGGCAAGGAGCTTATTGCATCCTCCATTTCATGGGCATCCTTGCCCAATCCCGAGTAGAAGGCTAGGTACTCTCTCTGTAGGTATTCCGGCAAAAAAGTCCTGAATCTCCTGATGCTTTTAGGGGACAAGTCCAACTCGGCGCTTTTTGAGTCATGTAGGAAACTTATCGATAACGAGTCATCATTTGAGATCTTTAGGTATTTCCTTAGCGAATCTGTCAATTCTCTTCCTGCAACCTCTTCATTACTGCAAATTAGGGCAAGATTTACTCTGGGATTTTTTGAAAACTTCAAATTATAATTATGCTTTATTCCAGGGAGAATAGAATCCAAAATACCGTGACCGCCCATTGACTCCAATATTTCCCTTATGTTATCTCCAGATAGAATCATTCTCAACTCTGCCCATATCCTCTCCTTTGAGACTCTCTCAAGCATGTGAACATTTGAATTGATAGCACTACTGAGGCCACTGTCTAATTCGCGCACTCCTGCTTCTGAACCATCCAGGAATCTGAAGGCCCTCATAATCCTGAGACCGTCTTCCGATATCCTTTCTGCTGAATCTCCAACGGTTCTAAGGATTCCAGAGGAAAGGTCCTCCAATCCCTTGCCATCAATATCAATCACATTTCCTTTTTCGTCTATGGCCATTGCATTTATTGTGAAGTCCCTTCTAGATAGGTCAACCATAATGTCTTCTCCGAATGAGACGTTGTCCGGCCTTCTGCCATCACCATATCCTCCATCGCTTCGAAGAGTTGTGACTTCCCAGAATCCTTGGTGGGAATCGTCATCAAGCCTCACAATTACAGTTCCATACTTCTCTCCTACCAATATTGTCCGTGGAAAAATTTCCTTCACTTGATGGGGCTCAAGTGTGGTTGCGATGTCTAAATAGCCCCTAGTTCCTTTCCCGGAAATAAAATCACGTACCCACCCGCCAACTATCCAGGCTTTACCGTATTCCCTAATTCTCTCGAGAACAATTTGGTCATCATCGCTAAGGATTTCTCCAATTTCAACCTTCAATTCTGACCCCTCTGCTTCTCAACGAATGGGAGCAGATATATTGAGTCACGGCTCTTGCGCGTCCCGTGAAGGTCGAATTGGTGCCAGTGGAGATATTGCGCCCGCATGAGCAAACTATCCCAAAAAAGGTTGACGAATTAGAGAAAATGACACATCGGTGGAAGGCATATGTTCTACCTCTAGTCGTCGATAAAAATACCGGGGTAATCTTAGATGGTCACCATAGGCACCAAGTCGCCCTAAGACTCGATCTACAGTGCCTTCCATGTGTCCTAGTGGACTACATGGGGGACTCATCCGTTGAACTCGGGGTTTGGCCCAATTGTGGGCGAGATAATCTATCAAAGCAGGAGGTTATCGAGGCAGGTCTGCGAGGGGGGCTGTTTCCGCCAAAGACTAGCAGGCACAGGCTTTCTGATCATCTTCCCCCAATTTCTGTTCCATTGACTAGATTGCTTCTTCCCGCCGTAAATTAGCTATTCACGGAACCAGGTCCTCATGGCCCCCGAGGAATTCCCCCATCTCTACCTCAGGTGCTCCCGGACTCGACAGCTCAATTGCTAGGAATTCGCTGAAAAACGGCCACAGTGGGCCAAGCCATTCAATCTCAGACATCAGCAAGTCAACAACGGGGTGTTCCATCACATCATCTTCCGTTGAATCCTCGTTTAACTCTGGAAGATCATCTGGCATCTCCCTTAGGGACTCAACTAAATCGCAAACCCTGTCCATCGTCTCTTGTTCGATATCGATCAAACCGCCAACTAGGTTTAGCGCGTCTTCGATATGGTCGGCCAGAGAATCCGGATCCAATGCGCCCCTCTCCGACTCGCCTACGTCCATAGGCCCAAAAACGACCCCGCCAAGGTCCGTATCGAACCAGTCATCCCCCTGCCTTTCCTTCTTTGTTAGCCTCTGGTGAACAGGCCCACCAAATGGCCCTAGAATGAAGCCACCATCCTGAACGAAGTGCTCAATTCCCATGGGAACATTCCTCACTGCACCCGTTATCAGAACCCTATCTATCGTACGCTCCATCTCGTCATCGCTTTCCAGGTCCATTGGCCGAAGAACCCTGACCATTGACGATGAGGGGTGAATCTCGAGCCTTTCTTCGGTATGCCTCCTCACTTCATCATGTGGTTCGATTATCGTAATCGCACCCCTAGGGCCGACAATTGAATCAACAAGCGCGGCCAGATAACCTCCTTTTGACCCCACAATTAACGTATGCTGACCCTCTTGTATCTCTAGGTGATGAAGAAGTGTGACAATCATGTGGGGGGCGGAAATTGTTCTTGTTGCCCCAAAACTGGTGAATAGGAAGGGCACCGGCCTATCATGCCAGAAAGGATCCAAGTCAAATTCAGTGAAAATTGAAAGATCAACACTCTTCATAGCTTCTCTTATGGTATCATCTAGGGGCAGGCCCGCCATTCTCAGCCTCTCGAGCAAATCATCCATCACTTCTCCCGTACCCCCAGGGTGACTATTTGACCATAGGGGATTTGAATGCATTGCCCCTCGGACCTCCTAGGGTCCGTGGTCTAGGGGTTATGACGTCGCTCTTACAAAGCGAAGATCGCAGGTTCAATTCCTGCCGGACCCACCAATTCCTTCTAAATTTGACAAAAATCACCTAAAATCCTCTTTTCTACTATGAAAAAGGTCCAATAGTGGATGCCCCGACAGTATTCTGTGGTCGAAGAGACTGCGGCCCTAGCGTCAAGGTTGACGCACCGCCTTCGTAAGAGAGGTTGGACCATATCTACAGCAGAGTCTTGCACTGGTGGCTTGATTGCTTCAATATTGACAGATATATCTGGCGCAAGCTCTTGGTTTTTGCAAGGATGGGTAGTCTATTCCAATCAATCAAAGATGAGAGAACTAGGCGTCGAGAAATCCGCCTTCGATAGTGGCGATTCAGGAGCGGTTTCCCATAAGGTAGCCGTGCAGATGGCCAGAGGGGCTAGGTACAAGTCCGGCTCCAATGTGTCAATAGCAGTTACTGGAATTGCTGGACCTAGTGGTTCTGTCGATGGGAAGGAAATTGGCAGAGTCCATGTTGCGGTGACCGCCGAGGACTACTTCCTGGTAAGGAGAATGGACTTTGGGGCTAATGACCGCTTGGATAACAAGAGGTCTTTTGCGGCCTTTGCACTCCGATTGGCGATTGAGGCATTGGATAGAGTCGGAGAGGGTGAAAGGGAGGCCACATCACTAAGTGAGGGCCCTTTGTCAAATCGGGAGTCGGATGACCAAGAAACAGATGAAGTGGAATTTGGTACTGAAGAATGGGAGGGGGCAATCTTGTGGGGTTCGGAGAAGAAAACGGTATCACAATCTCTGAAAAAGATAGATCTAGCATCATTAATCGATTGGGACGAGTAGAAACCCGTACCTGATTAGATAATCGATACCATCAAGGGCGTTCTTGACAGACATAGGCCCCATGGCTTCGTCAAGTTGGCTAGAGACTTGCCAGACTTTGTCGGACGCAGGCCTTGTAGTCCAGGCAAGTGCCAGGAAGGAGATCGAGGGACTAAGCAGCCTTCTGCCATTGATTGAGGCGGCCAACTCATCAGGTGTCCGGCTTCTGAATGGCAGCACAGTAGGGGAATTATTAGCAATTGTTCCCAATGAAACCGAGCAGATTACAACCCCGTCACCTAAATTGTCCCAGGCAACATTGTCAGCATCGGACGACCTTTCTCCCATTGGCCGGATACTGGCTCCAGTTTCAAAGGAGGTACCTTCCCAGCCACCGCGTCCTCATGGCTCATCAGAATATAGCATCGAAGACTTCCCAATGAATGCGAGCGATGTGGACTCCGAAATTGAGGTACATTTTGACATAACAGGAAACTCCACTACAGAGGGGACATTAAGCGATATGCAATCCTGTTTTAGAAGCAGGCTATCCCAGATTCGCAATATAATGACCTCTCAGGGGGTGCTGCCTAGGAGGCCAACAAACAATTCCGAGGCATGGAGGAATAGGCAGAGGCACAACTCGAAGGACTATGAGATCACCATAGTAGGCCTTGTGAGCGAAGTGAGGTGGGCCAGAAGTGGCAGCCTGATGTTCGACGTAGAAGATGAGACAACTCGTATAGGTTGCATACTGAAGCCACCTTCGGATGCATCCCCTCTTCACCCGTCGATGGACGGCCTGATGAATGATGAAATTGTGGGGGTTAGTGGAAATTTCTTATCTGGGGAGAGGGATACCAAATTCTTCGTTCGCGATATTCACAAGCCTCCACTGGGAAACCACTCCAAAGCACAGTCAGGACCTAGTTCGGCCGTCTCGGCCGCTTTTCTCTCGGATGTCCATCTTGGCAGTAAGACGTTCCTAACTTCCCAGTGGGAGAAGATGATACATTGGTTCAACAACGATCCCTTGGCTAGGACCGTGAAGTACTTTGTATTGAGTGGGGATGGGGTGGATGGGGTCGGAATATATCCGGGTCAGGAGAGGCACCTTACGATCAAAGATCTCTTCAAGCAATACTCAGAACTAGCAAGGATGCTGGAGGAAGTCCCCGATTGGGTCGATGTCGTAATGCTTCCAGGAAATCATGACGCAGTCAGGCCAGCTGAGCCACAGCCCGCTTTGGACCCTGAGGTCCAGCAGGACTACTCAAATACCGTTTTCGTGGGAAATCCCTGTGATTTCAGCCTACATGGCGTCAGAGTACTCTCTTATCATGGAAAGAGTATAGACGACTTTGTGGCCACGCTCCGTTCTGTAACCTATTCGAAACCAGAGATGGCGATGCGAGCAATGCTTGAACGGAGACACCTTGCTCCCTCGTGGGGGGGCAAGACTCCTCTTTCACCAGAGCCGGAGGATAGGCTGGTTATCCCAGTAATTCCTGATATATTCGTCACAGGTCATGTCCACGGTCACTTTGTTGGTAATCACAAGGGAACTACGATGGTGCACAGCTCCACATGGCAGGATCAGACTGACTTTCAGAGAATGCTCGGCTTCCAACCGAAACCATGCATTCTGACTGTAGTCAATCTCCACACATTTGCCACTGCATCGATCAACTTCGTGTGAAGAAATCTGTTTCATTGGGGTAAAGATACGGCCAGATTGCCCTTAGATCCTTGCTTTCAATTATTGGGACCTTGGCATCCTCGAAGGACTTCAGTGCCCTTTCTCTGGCTGGGTTAAATCCAATGAATCTGGACTCTCCGACCATCATAGATAGGTCCGTGCTGGAATCGCCAACAGAAATTACTGCAGAATCATTGAACCCATTTATCCGGATTAGCTTCTCGACCATCAATCCTTTGGCGTGCGAGAAAACTCTTGTTGGGGAACCTCTAATTAGCCAGCCTTCCGAGTCCCATTCGAATCCATTTGAAGCCCAGTCGTCAACTCTCAGCATACTCGCTATGGCCCCAACGAACAAGTCAACCCCCGATGACACTATTGCGACGTAAACCCCACGATTTTGTAGTTCTTCGACTACTTCCCTGGCCCCTTCCATCAGCTTGGCTCCACTGTAGCAGCGCATAATGTCGTCTCTGTGAATTTCTTGCTGAGCTTCCCTCCATTTCTGAATGTCGTCTTCTACGAAGTCTGCTTCGGAAATGTCCCCCTCAAGGAACTTCTGCAGAGTCTCCTCGTTTTCAGTTCCGAATTGTCTGTGTATTGCTTCCCAAGACGAGCCATTGTCAGATAGGACCCCATCACAGTCAAAGGCCACTGCCTCAATCATAGTAACATTCCAATGGACCAATTGACGGCTAATAATTCGACAGGTGAGTTGATTTCAAACCACTTCCTCCGCCTCTCATGGGAGATGACTTCGTTCAGATTCGAGCCATCAAGGTCAGGATGCTTTTTTTCGGGCCACTCGTTGAGAAGATAGGATCTAGAGAAATTGAAGTATCCTTGGAGCAAGGGACTACTCTAGCAGAACTCACCGAGCAATTTCACCTTTCCAGGTTCATCGGAGAAGGTCTGAGGGTCGCAATTGATGGGGAAATTACCGAACTGATGGATACGACTCTAGCCGACTCTACAGAAATCGCTTTCCTCCCTCCAGTTTCCGGAGGATAGAGGTTTTCCAGCCGAAGCATTTGAACGGAGCGGCCTGCACCTGGGTCCGATAGCATGGCACTTGGTACGGTAGAGATCGGCATTCTAGCAATAATCGCGATTTTCCTTTTTGGGGCCAACAAGATACCCCAACTGGCCCGGAGCGTAGGTTTGGCGAAGGGAGAGTATCAGAAGGCCCTCAGTGAGTCTTCAGCCAATGAGGCAATGAGCGACATGGACCGAGGCGGAATGACCGAAAGTGTTGCCTCTGAGCAAGAGTGACTATCTTTTCCTGTAGATTCTTAATCCCGAACCGCAACTCTTGCAATTGCCGAAATTTTCACTCGCTGGAACAGTTTTCTTGTGCGCTTCTGGCATATCTCCACAACCCGGGCACCTCACTTCCCAACTCCAAACCTGTGAAATCCCGGTTGAATTCACAGATGACCACTCCAATCCAGCCGAACTGCAAAGGTTCTGTAACCTGTAGTCATCGGTGTGCATTCTCCCATTCTTCTCCAAAGCCAGCGCCAGTAAATTGAGATCGGTCTCTGAAAGTCCCACTAGATCCCCTGTCTTCTTGGCTATCTCAGTCGCTTCCATTACTGAGTCAATAGACGGCGAAATCCAATTCAATTGCGCTGCATCGATTGAAAGTATCCTGTCTGGAGCGAGTCTATTGACTTCTTCTCTCTGCCCCTCGACAACAAAGCCACCCTCTAGTGCATCAACGCTCCAGCTTAGTAGGGCCGAAGTGTCCAGTACTTCCACTCTCGGCATGGCCTCTCGAAACGGTTACATGCTTAGAGGTCTGTTACTACATCCCCACTTCATCTTTCTAAGCAACGATTATTTTCGCACCTTTCGACGAATGCCCATGCTGGAACGCTATTCCGATTCAGTTATCCAATGGGCAGCCGATTTTGGCCTATTGGGCCTCGCAATTGTTTCTGCTTCCGAGGCAACCATCCAACCAGTCCCTCCCGAACTGATGATTATCCCCCTGGTATTGGATGCGGGAAGCAACTCTCGATTGCTCGCAATCTTCTTGGTTGCAACTATTTCCAGTGTAATCGGCTCTCTCGGAGGTTATGCAATAGGGATGTATGGTGGTAGGCCACTGATGGAAAGGCTAGCCAAACCTTCTACAAGAGGGAAACTGGAGGAACTGACACGTCGATATGGGGACTTTGGTGTTTTCATAGCTGCTGTTTCACCAATACCCTACAAGGCTCTCGCATGGATTGCAGGAGCGGGAAGGATGGATCTCAGGACCTTTCTGTTCGCTGGATTAATTGGACGTAGTATACGATTCGGGCTACAGGTTGTTGCTCTTGGCGTATGGGGCGAAGAACTCATTCAAATGCTGGAGAATCCGGTTTTCTGGATTGTAGCCGGAATTCTTTCCATAGTGGCCTTCGTTCCCATTAGTTCATGGTGGAAGGGTCTTGACAACACAGATGAAGTACAGCATTGACAGAACTGATTATGAGAAAGCCGCATCTCGCGAATTCGTCGCTCGTGTGGTGTAGTTCGGTCCATCATGCCGCCCTTTCGAGGCGGCGACCCGGGTTCAAATCCCGGCACGAGCACCAAATGAACAAAATCACACCTCATTGACTTCGACAGGAATTCCCCTTTTTCCGGCCTCTTCAATTACAACATGTGTCCATTTACTAGTTGACGAAGGCATTGCTAGAATGTTAGTTGCAGAGTACAGGATTTTTTCCGTTAGTGAATTGGGAGCCTCAGCTCTTCCCTGGTCCTGTAGTGTCCTAGAGGGATCGTCCCACTCTTCAGCGAAGACGGCAATGGGGACTATGTTCGCGTCAGCCCACCTTTCTGCCATGTAGTCGACCCCACTTGCCCCTCCAACAACTATCAGATCTGGGTATCCATTTTTTCCCACCCAATCCTGCATTATTCTCTCGAAGACTTCGAAGTTGTAGAACCTGCTAGATCCCACTACTGCTAGGTTGATTATCGACCCATCTAGATTCAGGTCTTTCCTTCCGAGCCTGTCGACCGTTTCCTGTCCAGAGTAGCCAGTCATCAGGTGTTCCAGAGGGGTGTTATCGGATAGGCTTTGTCCAAATATTGCTGGAATTTCATACACGAGTTGAAAAATCAGCTCCAACTGGGCCCTTTGTAATAGCATGCCCCTGGACATCGATTCAATTAGGTCGGACTTCCCAATTTTAGGTAGGAAGCTTCCAAATGGAAAGAAACTCGTCTACTTCGATAACGCTGCGACATCTCAGAAACCTAAATGCGTCATCGACTCTATGTCTAGGTATTACGAGGAGTATAATTCGAATGCCCATAGGGCCAACCATACCCTAGCCGATGAGGCCACAAATGCCCTCGAGAACGCAAGAGCCGTAATCTCGAACTTTTTCGGGACCTCACCCGACCAGATGATATACACAAGTGGGGCCACTGAAGCGATCAATCTCGTCTCATTTGGTTGGGCCAGGGAGAATCTTTCGCAAGGAGACGTCATTGTTCTTACAGAGATGGAGCATCACGCTGACATTGTTCCATGGCAGCAACTCTCCAAGGAGAGAGGCGTCGAGGTCAGGTACGTGCCCATAGATTCGGAGTCTTTCTCATTGGACATGGACGCATTCGAGATAGCCGCGCAGGACGCCTCTTTGGTTTGTGCCGTACATACTAGCAATGTACTAGGGATCAGAAATCCAATAGAGCGAATAATCGAGATTTCCCATCTAGCCGGTGCTAGGGTGCTTCTTGATTGCGCCCAGGGGGCTCCCCACGAACTGATTGAGTTTGACAATTCCCAGGCCGACTTCGTAGCAATTTCCGCTCACAAGATGGGCGGACCTACGGGGATAGGGTGCCTCCTGGTTAGGAAGGATGCGATGGAGCAGATGGGCCCATTCATGACCGGGGGATCAATGATCAAGAGGGTGAGTACGGAAGGCTCGACCTTCCAGGAAGGTCATGCAATGTTTGAGACCGGGACTCCGAGAATTGCAGAGGCCATTGGCTGGGGCGCCGCTGTTGAATGGCTTGCACAGTTCGATATGGAAGAAGTCCACTCGCACATCAACGAGATCGCCTCATGGGTTGCCCAGATGATGGGTGAGATTGATGGAATCAAGGTATATGGGGACCCGAGTAGGAAAGATAGCAGCGGAGCTGTATCATTCCTCCACGAATCCATACAGTCACAGGATTTGGCCCTCTTGCTAGATGAGGGGGGATTCGCAGTCAGAACCGGGCATCATTGCGCCCAGCCTCTGATGGATGCACTTGGCGTCCCATCCACAAATAGGGCGTCCTTTTGGATATACAATACAATGGAAGAGGCCGAGGCCTTTGTCAAGCACTTGGACTATGTCGTGGGAAGATTCTCAAATTGAGATAATCAGTTTAAGAAATCCCCCAACTACGGACAAACATGGGAAAGGAGGGGGCATGGCCAGAACACCTGGACGTGATAGTCCAGGAGTTCATGGGTTGTTTTGACTCAATGGAGAGGTACGAGCTGCTATTCCAGTATGCGAAGAAGCACCCATCACCCCTTCCTCCCGAAGAGTGGGACGAGTCAAACCAGGTACACGGCTGCCAATCCAGGGCCCATGTGATTTGCTCACTAGATCAAGAGGGGGGTTTTGTCCTCAGAGGAGGTGCCGATGCACAGATTGTCCAGGGGCTGATGGCAGTGACTGCACTGGCAGTAAATGGGATGGAACCATCGGAAGTTGAAAACCTAAGTCCTGATTTTGCGGATGCGATGGGGATCCGCTCTTCACTTACCCCAAGCCGTGCGAATGGATTTCTCAACATGTTCAATAGGGTCCGAGAAGAGGCAGGAAAGCTTTCGGGGGTTTGAGAAGTGGTCTCGGAATCCGATGTTCTCAACTCACTGATGGAAGTGGAGGATCCAGAGATGAAGATGTCTGTGACCGAACTCGGCCTGATTTATTCTATATCTGTAGAGGACTCACATGCAGAGATAGATATGACTCTAACGAGCCCTGGCTGCCCTGTGGCACCAGAGATTATGGCCGCAGTGCATCGATCTGCCCTGTCTACCGAAGGAATCGACTCCGTACATGTGAATCTGACATTCTCCCCTCCTTGGGATCCCAAGTTGCATGCTTCTGAGGATGCTAGGTTCGAACTGGGAATTTTCGACTAGCTATTCTGCCTCTCAGCGACAATAATTGTGTTCTCCATTAACTTTGCAATCGTCATAGGACCCACACCTCCAGGGACGGGGGTAATCCAGCCAGCCACCTCTGAAACCGATGGTTCAACATCACCTGCAAGACTCCCATCATCCATCCTTGAGATTCCCACATCCACGACAAATGCACCCGGCTTTACCCACTCCGACTCTATAGTCAGCGGCCTGCCAACAGCCGAGACAATAATGTCCGAGTCCCTGCAAATTTCATCTAGCCCCAGTGTCCTCGAGTGGGCGATTGTTACTGTTGCATCGGCCCCCCTTCGAGCCAGCATTAATGCCATAGGCATCCCAACAATCCTCGACCTCCCGACTACCAATGCGGACTTGCCCTCAATCTCGAAATTACAAGCATCTAGGATGTGCATCACTCCTGATGGAGTACATGGAAGCAGGCCAGAATCATCCCCCTGGACCAATTTTCCTAGATTTATTGGGTGAAATCCATCTACGTCCTTTGCAGGCGAAATCGACTCGGCGATTGAGATCTCGTCGGTTCCCTCTGGCGTCGGGCTCTGGACCAAAATCCCGTGAACATCCGGGTCGTCGTTCAATTTCCTAACTATTTCCAAAATCTCATCTTGGCTAGAATGACCGGGAAGATCAATTCTCGTGCTGCGAATTTCACACTTTTTACATGCTCTTTCCTTATTCCTTACGTATACCTGGCTTGCCGGGTCATCCCCTACTATCACCACTGCAAGATGTGCTTGGAAACCCCCAAGAATCAATTCCTGCGACCTTTTCCTCACTTCGTCCAAGATTCCTTGGCTAATCGACTTGCCATCGATGACAACTGCGCTCACGGGTTGCCGTGTAGACCTACGCATTTGACCTTTCACAGGAGAAACTTGGAGCCCCAGGAGGGATTCGAACCCCCGGCCGTCTGATTACAAATCAGATGCTCTACCGAGCTGAGCTACTGAGGCGTGCTAGGAGGCGAGGCCATTACCCACTTGAACCCTCCACATGCCAATAAACCCAACAGGTCTGAAAGGCTGAATACTCCACGAGAGGATATGGGCAAGGCGACTCCCCACCTGAATCGGCGTGTAAATACCGTGATAGCCGGCTGGGCATGCATTGCAATAGGTACTGGGATTGCCCTCACCGACTCATCCCAATTCTCTCTTTACATTTCAGCACCCATGTCAATTGGTGGAATCATCCTCTTGATGGTTGGACTTTCGATGGATGCTGATTATTCATTGAATGCAGAGGATATTTCTTCCTGGATACCCGAGCAATCGCGAATGCCAGACGCCGGCAGACCGATGTTCAGGGTGGACACAACTTTAGAGGGGCCGATTAGAACATCCATTCTCTGTGGGCGTTGTGCGAACATCGAATGGGTAGACGGCCCAAAGCCCATAGGATACACCTGCCCAGATTGCCAGACAAGACTTTGGGAGCCCGAAGAAGAATGAGATAGTGACCCTATCCTTGGTAATCGTCAAGTGGACAATGTGGCTCCGTAGGCAAGAGGGAAACCGTGAATATCGGCAATAACGAACGAAGGCTGCTCAAAGTCATGCTCTCGGAGCCGTCAAAGTCTTGGAATCTGGAAGAACTACTTTCCAATACTGGATGGTCTGACCAAGTCCATGTTGCCGGAGCAGGCAAATCTCTCGAGGAATCAGGACTCGTCGAAGTAGAGGAGTCTAGAACGACCCTGATTTCACTAGGGGATAAGGGCGCTAATGCACTCGAGGAAGGGCTACTAGAATCAAGACTTTGGGACTGGATAAGTAATCAGCCACCAGAGTCCAGAAATATGAGCTCGCTAGTATCTTCGGGGTTTGGTAGGGGGGAGGCCGGTCCCGGGATCGGGATTCTTAGGGGCCTAGGGGTCTCAATTGTTGATGGCTCATTTGTCGCGAATGATGCCGAAGTATCCGAATCAATTGAAAAGAGGATAGCGTTCATCAAATCACTTTCATCTGGCCCATTGGTTATCTCAGAGTTAGATTCAGATTTGGTAAATCATTTCTCTTCAAGGTCGGGACTGATAGTGTCCGAGGACTCTATTTCCCGGAAATGGAAACTTACTGAATCAGGCACAAAGGTGGAAGAATCTGAACTCTCGGAGACCCAAATGATTGGGGAGCTGACTCCCGAGATTCTCCAGACTGAATCATGGATTGGCGCTGAGTTCAAACCATTCGATGTCAAGTCCCCCGCCCCAATTCCCGCAGGTGGACGAAGCCATCCTATGAAAGCCCTGATTGAGAGAATCCGCTCGGTTTTCCTAGAAATGGGATTCTCTGAGATAGAAGGAGATTTCGTCCAATCAGCTGGATGGAATATGGATGCACTCTTCATCCCCCAGTCTCATCCTGCTAGGACAATGCAGGACACCTTCTATCTGACAGAACCAGAAAACGTTGAAGTCGAGGAGAAATA
>MDSZ01231295.1_pt1 | contig 19686 bp, 20 predicted proteins | sample 811201 | NCBI WGS metagenome assembly MDSZ01 (sample SAMN05326647, study PRJNA326480) | marine metagenome | isolation source: seawater | place: Indian Ocean: North | collected 2010 | reverse complement strand
ACGATAATGTTGTTGATGCTGATTTTGAGGAAGTAAAAGACGAAAATAAAGAGAAAAGCGCTTAAAACAACTATTTGTCTATAATTAATTTATGGCAAAAAGAGACTACTACGAAGTTTTAGGTATTAATAAATCAGCCACATCAGATCAAATTAAATCAGCCTATAGAAAATTAGCTGTTAAATATCATCCAGATAAAAATCCTGATGATAAGAGCGCTGAAGAAAAATTTAAAGAAGCTTCAGAAGCTTACCATGTTCTCTCAAATTCTGAAAGAAAACAAAGTTATGATAATTTCGGACACGCGGCATTTGAAAATGGTGGAAGAGGACAAGGAGGATTTTCAGATTTTGATTTTTCATCTCACTTTTCAGATATATTTGAGGATTTTTTTGGAGAGGGGTTTGGAGGTGGACGCAGAAGAGGTAGAAAAGCAAACTATAGAGGTTCAGACCTAAGATATGATTTATCAATTACTTTAGAAGAGGCATATAAAGGAAAAAAACAAGATATCAAATTTTCTACATCTGAGAAATGTAATACTTGCAGTGGAAGTGGATCCAAGCCAGGTCATGATGCTGGATCATGTTCAATGTGTGGAGGACAAGGACAAGTAAGATCTAGCCAAGGGTTCTTTACAGTTCAACAAACCTGTCCGCAGTGTGGAGGAGCTGGAGAAGAAATTACAAATCCATGTACAAATTGTGGGGGGCAAGGTAAAAAACAAACAACAAAAAGATTATCCGTAACTATTCCAAAAGGAGTTGACGATGGTACGAGAATTAGACTTTCTGGAAAAGGAGAGGCTGGTTCAAGGGGCGCGGGAAGTGGTGATCTATATTTGTTTATTAATGTACATTCACATGAATTATTTAAACGCTCTGATGAAAATCTTTTTTTTGAATGTCCAATCTCTATAGCGGACGCAGCACTTGGTTCATCTATAGAAGTTCCAACAATTGACGGTGGCAAAGCAAAGATTAAAATTCCAGCAGGAACTCAATCGGGAAAACAGTTTAGATTAAAAGGTAAAGGTATGCCTTTTATAAGAGGATCTGGAAATGGAGATTTATATGTTCAATTAAATACGGAAGTACCGGTTAATTTGAACAATCAACAAAAAGATTTACTAGAGAAATTTAGAGAAATTGAAAACGAAAAATCTAACCCAAGTATAAAAAATTTCTTTGAAAAGGCTAAAAATTTTTGGAAAAACTAGATTGTTGTAAATTTATCTACTATATATAAATTTATGATTATATGGATTGCTTCTTATCCCAAAAGTGGGAATACTTGGGTTCGATCATTTATAAGTGCTTATTTTTATACAAACGATGGTGTTTTTGATCCAAAAAAACTATCCTTAATTCCAGATTACCCAAATCAGAATTTTTTAAAGGATAAAGATATAAAACATGGAGAAATTTATAAATTTTGGGATATGTCACAGAAAGAAATTGTCTCAGAAAAAAAAATTAGATTTTTAAAAACACATAATGCTCTAATAGCTGCTCATGGGAAACAATTTACTAGCTCAAAGTATTCACTAGGAGTTATTTACATTGTAAGAGACCCTAGAAACGTCATTACATCAATAAAAAATCATTACGACTTTCAAAATTATGAGGATGCATTTAAATTTTTAACAGATAACAATACATATATTTGGGGATTTAATAATAATTTTGCCAAAAGCCAAATAATAACATCTTGGAAAATAAACTATTTATCTTGGATTGAAAAAAATAATCATATTAAAAAGATTTTAATTAAGTATGAAGACTTGATTGAAAAACCACAGGAAACTTTTAAAAAAATAGTTGGATTTGTAAATCAAATTACGAATAAAAATGAAGAGATAAATTTAGATAAATTGAAAATCGCTGTGGAATCTACAAATTTTGAAAATATGCAAAAAATTGAAGAAACCAATCAGTTTGAAGAGAAAGTTCATTCTGAAAAATCACTTAAACAAAAAAAATTTTTTCATCTTGGTCCCAAAAATAATTGGAAAAAATCCTTAAATAAGGAAACTATTAATAAAATTAATTCCAATTGTTTCGAAGAGCTAAAAACTTTAAAGTATGAAATATAAATGATTATATGGGTCGCATCATATCCTAAAAGTGGGAATACTTGGGTTAGAGCTGTTTTAACCGCATACTATTATACGAGAGATGGAGTTTATGATCCAAAACAACTAATTCAAATTCCTGACTATCCAAACCCAAGAATTATTGGAAAAAAATTTATCGAAGACAACACCGTTCACTTGCATTGGGAAGAATCGCAAAAAAAATTAATTAAAGATAGTAAAGTTGTTTTTCTCAAAACTCACAATGCTTTAATTAAAATTGGTAAATATCCTTTTACGACCTCAGAATTCACAATTGGTGTTATATATATTGTTAGAGATCCAAGAAATGTGATTACATCTTTGAAAAATCATATGGACTTTCAATCATTAGATCAAACATTTAATTTCATGGCAGATAAAAATAAGATTCTTACAAATAAAGAAAAGGTTTTCTCACGAAATCAATTTATTTCCTCTTGGAAAATAAATTACAATTCATGGTGTAAAATGAATAACTTTAGAAGATTGGTTATCAAATACGAGGATATGCTTTCTGAACCTAAAAAAATTTTTAGAAAGTTAATAGAATTTACAAATTTATTGTCAAATCATGAAAAAACAATTGATGAAGATAAACTAAGTAATGCGATCTCAACTACGAATTTTGAAAACATGAAAAAAAGTGAAAAAGATGGGGATTTCAATGAAAGTGTAAAATCTCCTATAAACAACATTAAGAAGGATTTTTTTTACTTGGGACCTAAGAATAATTGGAGAGAGATATTAGACAAAGATTTAATAACAAAAATGAATAAATATTATTTGGATGATCTAAAGTATTTAGGATACAAATATTAGTGTTAAATTAAAAATTTTTTGATATTTAAAAATATATGCCAAAAAAAGTAAAATTAGCGATTACGGGTTGTATGGGTAGAATGGGAAGAAAACTTATTGACTCCGCCCAAAAAGATAAAAAGGTTGAACTAGTAACGCTTACAGAAAACAGAGTTATAAAAAAAAAAATTAAAGGTATAAAGCCAGAGCTTAATACATTAATGGCCTTTAAGAAAACAAATGTAATAATAGACTTCACCATACCAAGATGTACTTTGGAAGTTTTAAAAATAGCAGCCAAATTAAAGAAAAGAGTAGTTATTGGCACTACTGGCTTCAGCAAGAAACAGGAAAATTTAATAAAAAAATACTCAAAAAAAATACCTATTTTAAAAGCAGGAAATATGAGTTTGGGCATTAATTTGTTAATGTATCTATCTGAAATTACATCCTCTTCGCTTGGAGATAAATATCTTAGTAAAATTTTTGAAGTTCATCATAAACATAAGAAAGATCATCCGTCGGGAACTGCTTTAATGTTAGGAAAAGGTATTGCCAAAGGAAAAAATAAAGATTTTAGCAAATTAATTGGGAAAAAATATTTAAATAAAAAAAATTTCCCATATGCAAAAAAAATTAATTTTAATTCAATACGTAAGGGAGAAATAGTTGGAGAACATGAAGTAAAATTCTCTAGTGGAAAAGAAATTATTACTCTTAATCACGAGGCGTTTGATAGAACTCTTTATTCTGAAGGTGCTATAACTGCTGCTAAGTGGTTAGTTTATAAAAAGCCTGGTCTTTATTCGATGCGTAATCTTTTGAATTTTAAATAATGAACGAAGTTCAAAGAGCGAGAATTGTTCTTAAAATTTTAAATAAAATTTACCCCACAACCCCTGTTCCTTTAAAACATAAAAATATTTTTACCCTATTAATATCTGTACTTTTGTCCGCTCAGTGCACTGATGTTAATGTTAATAATGTGACAAAAAATATTTATCCAAAATATAATAAACCAGAACACTTTGTAAAACTTGGTAGAAAAAAAATTGAAAAATTAATTAGAAGTATCGGAATTTTTAGGATTAAAGCGAAAAGTATTTATAATCTTTCAGGAACACTATTAAAGAAATATAAGGGAAAAGTGCCAAAAACTTTTGAAGCACTAGAGCAACTGCCAGGTGTTGGGCACAAAACAGCTAGTGTGGTGATGTCACAAGGATTTGGATATCCTGCTTTTCCTGTGGATACGCATATACATAGACTGGCTCAAAGATGGGGGCTTACGAATGGCAAAAGTGTTGTTCAGACAGAAAATGATTTAAAACGTTTATTCCCAAAAAAATATTGGAACAAACTTCATCTACAAATAATTTATTATGGAAGGGAGTACTGTAGAGCAAGAGAATGTTATGGAATTTCTTGTAAAATTTGTACTAGTTGTTATCCTAATAGAAAAAAACCAATAATAACCAAGAAAGCTTAACTATGAAAATTTTAGGAATAGGTAATGCAATTGTAGACGTCATTTGTAAAATAGATGATAAATTCCTTTCTCAAAATAAACTCACAAAAGGTACAATGAAATTAATATTCGATGAAAGTGAATTTAATAATTTATTAACAAATCTAAAAGTTGAAAAAACAGTTTCTGGCGGATCAGTTGCTAATTCAATAGTTGGTATTTCTCAACTTGGTAACAAAGTAGGCTTTATAGGTAAGGTTTCTGACGACGAATTTGGTGGCAAGTATGAAGAAGGTTTAAAAAAAGAAAATGTTGAATATTTTTATTCTAAGAAAAAAGAACAGTTGCCAACTGGAACATGTTTAATACTGGTAACTCCTGACTCGGAAAGAACGATGTGTACTTTTTTGGGAACTGCTGGAAAAATAAATGAAAAAGATGTTGATGTTAAAGCAATAACACAGAGTGAAATGATATTTTTAGAAGGATACCTTTGGGACGAAGGAGAACCAAAAAAAGCATTTGATAAAGCAATTATAAACGCAAAAAAAGTAGCGATGTCTTTATCAGATCAGTTTTGTGTCGACAGACATAAATCGCATTTTCTTGATCTAGTCAAAAATAAATTAGATATTATATTTGCAAATGAGCAAGAAATTGTGTCCTTAATAGATGCTAAGGATTTCCAGGATGTAATAAATTTCGCAAAAGACCTAAAAAAATTAATTGTCATTACAAGAGGTGAAAAAGGATCTATTTCAATTCAGGGAGAAAAAGTCGAAGAATATGGAGTTCAAAAAAATTTAAATATTAAAGACCTTACCGGTGCAGGGGATCTGTTCGCCTCAGGATTTCTTCATGGTGTCATAAATAATCTTTCAATTAAAGAAAGTTTAGCCAAAGGCACAGAAATGTCATCAAAAGTGATCCAACAGATCGGTGCAAGATTATAAAATTTATTTTTTTTTTCTTCTAAAACTTCCTTTACCTTTTTTGGGTCTAATTTTTTTTTGGCTGAACCTTTTTTGTTTTAAGCTTTTAGCTATGAAATTTCTCTTTTTCATTTTTTAATTTGTAACCTTTTTTATTGTTAATAATAAAGTTATCATCTTGAAACTTTTCACTAATTTTTTTTCTTAGTCTATAAATATGTGTTTCAACAGTATGTGTTTCTACATTGGGATTATGTTTCCATATATCTTTTTGTAACTGTTGAGGTGATTTTTCAGCATCCGACTCCTTCAGATATTGCATTATCTGCACCTCTTTTTGTGTCAGTTTTAATTTTAAACTACCCTTTATTAAGTGTCTTGAATTGATATCAATATAATATTCATTCAAAGTGAAGTTGGATTGAATTTTGTAATTTGACTTTGAAAAAAATATATTAATTTTTTCAACTAATGTTTTAAACTTTATGGGTTTATCAATAACAAGATAATTAATATTTTGATCTAATTTTTTTGAAGTTATAGCGAGTGTTTTTGGATTGTTTTCAATAAATTTATATAAGTTTTTCTTTTCATCAATATGATTTCCTAAATCAATTTCAAAATTATTTTTTAATTCTTCAAGAATATTATACAATGTTAGATTATTATAAATTACTAATTTAAAATTGTTCATTAATTATGATCATTAAATATAAAAAAAAACACTTATATATAGATCAATTTAAACTAAAATGCTGCATAGGAAAAGCAGGAATTAAAAAAAATAGAATAGAGGGGGACAAGTCAACGCCAAGTGGATTATTTAAACTAGGTAAATTGTTTTTTAGAGGAGACAGAATCAGAAATATTGAAACAAAACTTAATAAAAAAAGAATTTTAAAAAATATGGGATGGTGCAATGACTCTAGGTCAAATAAATATAATAGATTAATAAATTTAAAGAAAAAAAACGGTTTTACTTATGAAAAGCTATACAGAAATGATTATAAATATGATTTATTTATTCCAATTTTATTTAATTATTTTAGAACAAAGAAAAAAATGGGTAGTGCTATATTTATACACCTAACTAAAAATTATAAGCCTACAATCGGATGTATAGCTTTAAGTAAGAAAGATTTTTATATTTTAGTTAAAATTATCAATAAAAATTCAAAAATTTATATTAAAAATTAATTACGAGCTCCGAAAATTTTGGTTCCTATTCTTAAAAAGTCCGATTTCACTTTTAAAGCTTCTAGATAATCATCACTCATCCCTAAACTCAGAGATGAAAGTTTTAATTCATTTTTTTTTTTACTCACTATCTCGAAATAATTACCTGCTGGCTCAGAAATTGGCGGGATACACATGAGTCCAAGAACATTTAAATCTAGATTAATACATTCCTCATATAAATTTGAAAGGCTGTTAATATCAACTCCAGACTTTTGAGATTCACCTGCAACATTGACTTGTAAAAAAATACCAATATTTTTTTTAATTTTAATCTGTTCTTCAGAGATTTTTTTCGCCAACTTAATGCTATCTACTGAATGGATAAAATCAAATATTTTGACAGCTAATTTGACTTTGTTTGTTTGTAATCTTCCTATCATGTGTAATTTGCAATCAGTATATTCCTTTTTAAGCAAAGACCATTTTTCCGCTGCTTCTTGAACTTTGTTCTCGCCAAAATGAATGTGACCATGCGCTAAGAGAGGTGTTATTTTATCCATTGCAAAGGTTTTAGAAACAGCAATTATATTTGGCGAATAATTATGAAATCGTAATTCATCTACTTTTTTGTTAACTTTTTCTTTTAAATCATTTAAGTTTTTAATTGAGAAATGCATATACAAATTTTAAAAAAATATCATTTTATTGATAATTTTGACCATAATAAATTAAAAAATTTTACTAGAGATATATGTTTAATATGGAGAAGTAAACATAGTCAATGTGATGTTAAATTAATAAGTAAAACTGCTCAATTTTGTAAAAAAAGAAGGATAAAATTTTTTTTGTCCAACGATTTTAAATTAGCCATTAAGTTAAACGTGGATGGGGTATATTTATCCGCATATAACAAGGAATTTAGATCAAATTGCTATTCTTTAAAAAAAAAATTTAAGATAATAGGATCTGCTCATGATCTAAAAGAAATAAAAACAAAAAAAAATCAAAAGGTAAAGGAAATTTTTATATCGCCTATATTTAAGAATAATAAAAGAAAAGCTTTGGGCATTTACAAATCTAACTATTTACTCAGATCCTTTAGGGGTAAAAAAATTGCTCTTGGAGGTATAAATAAAAAAAATATGAAACTTCTAAAATTAGTAAAATTTGATGGATTTGCTGGTATAGATTATTTTAATTAAAAAAAAAGGCCCCAAAAAAATTGGGGCCCTTTAAGTGTTCTAATTTCTAAACTTAGAATGAGAACGCTACAGTAACACCTTTAGCTTCTTTTGAAACTCCAGCTGTACCGCCAGCATTGTCAACTTTGTTTGCAAATGCAGTCAAGCTCATAGAACCCATTGTGTATGAAGCAGAAAAACCTGTGTTTTCTTCTTCACTTGCACTTGTTCCAATTTCAACGTCCATTCTACCAGCAGAAACTGTTAGATCTTCGTTAACTGCAAATGATGCACCAATGTGCTGTGAATCTTCATCAGATCCTGTAGCAGCATTTACATCATATGTTGAGTCTTGATAACCAAAGCTTAGTCCACCAACTGTGTAAGTTAAGTAAACAGTTTCAGCTTCAGCTGTGTTTGCATTTTCAGCTTGTCCATAACCAACTGCTAAACCATCCATTAAGCTAGATGCATCGTACATAATAGCCCATGAATTATCAGCGTCAGCTCCTGCATCAGAATGAGGAGTAATTCCAGCTGTAATAGTGAAACCACTTACTTCATTAGATACAAAACCTAATTGGTTAGTAGATGAAATGTTTTGAGATGCGATACCGTAGTCAGTTGCATCTGTTACATCATAAACTTCTTCAGCAGCTGTTGGTACTTTGTCTGCTACTTTACCAATACCACCTGCAGTCATTGATGATGTAATCGCTATTGATCCCATTGCATCAGAAGATAATGTTAAATGTCTGTCGTCCATAACATTTCCGTCTAATTCCATTTTAGTAGAAATAGACATACCATTATCTAGATCACCACTCGCACTGAAAGTAACAGAGTCACCGAATGAGAACGGGTTAGTGTCTGATGTGTTAGATACGTTAGTATAACTTACAGACGCACTACCTGACACGCTCCAATCAGCAGAAATTGCTGGTGCAGCTATCAATGTAGATGCTAATGCAGTTAAACCAACTTTTGTTAGTTTGTTCATAATATTCTCCTTTATTGTTGTATAATTAATTATAAACAGGCTACTTTTATCAAAAAAATCTCAAATTTATTCATATTTGAGCCGTTTCTTTGTATATTCTTTTAATTTGTTGCATAAATGCATCACCAAAAAAACCTTTATTTTACCTACATTTTTAATATAAAGTTGTATTAATTTACTAATATTATGAGAATTTTGCTTTATTTAGCCACGTTTTTTTTATTTATCGCTAATACAGCTTGTGGACCTCTAAAATACAAGCCTGTAGATGCCAAACAATTTCCTCCCGATCCCAATGAAAGAGTAAAAAAAAATATTGAAGAAGGAAGGGGTTTCAGAATTATGGGTAGCCTAGACAACAAAACAGGTAAATTTGACTTCGCGAGCTCAAATCCATTATGGAAAGCTACGCTTGATACTTTAGACTTTATGCCTCTTGTTTCTGCTAACTACAGTGGAGGAATAGTAATAACAGATTGGTACAGCGAAAATAATAGCCCATCAGAATCTGTAAAAATAACAGTAAGATTCTTAACTAACGATATACGTTCTGATGCTTTGGATATAAATATTTTTTTAAAAAGGTGTCAGGACAATATGAATAACTGCTCAATCAGCCAAGATAACAGCGACCTTGTTTCAGAACTTAAAGTAAATATTTTAAAAAAAGCAACTCTTTATAAAAAACAAGCAATTGAGAAAAATAAAAAAGAGAATCCATATGTTGGGGCAGATTCAAAAGGTGGAGATGCGCCAAAAGAAAATTAAAAACTGTTAGAATAGATTCATTGCGAACTGTGGAACGTTATAATTTTAAGTTAATCGAAAAAAAATGGCAAGAACACTGGGAGAAAAACAAGAGTTTTTCTTCAAAGCTAGATAAGAAAAAAAAGAAATTTTATTGTCTAGAAATGTTTCCATATCCTTCTGGAAAAATACATATGGGTCATGTGAGAAATTATACTATAGGTGACGTATTATCTAGATATAAAAAATTGAGAGGTTTTAACGTTCTTCATCCAATGGGTTGGGACTCGTTTGGTATGCCGGCAGAAAATGCTGCAAGACAGAATAAACAAGATCCAAAGTTATGGACTGAAAATAATATTTTAACTATGAAGAAACAACTTAAACAGCTAGGTTTGTCAATTGATTGGGATAGGGAAATTTCAACCTGTTCCGAGGAATATTATAAGCACCAACAAAAATTTTTCATTGATATGTTTAAAAAAGGTTTGGTTTATAAAAAAGAGAACTATGTAAATTGGGATCCAGTAGATGAAACTGTACTAGCGAATGAACAAGTAATTGATGGAAAGGGATGGAGATCTGGCGCAAATGTAGAAAGGAAAAAACTTAGCCAATGGTTTTTCAATATTTCTAAATTTGCAGATGACCTGCAAGAAGAATTACTAAAGTTAAATGAGTGGCCTAATAAAGTTAAAATAATGCAACAAAATTGGATAGGTAAATCATTTGGATGTGAAATTGATTTTAAAATAATTGGAAATAAAGACGTTTCAGAAATTAAATGTTTTACAACAAGGCCAGATACGCTTTTTGGTTTTTCTTTTTTAGCACTTTCAGTTGATCACCCTTTATCAAAATATTATGAAGATGATGAAAAATTTAAGGCATTTAAAACTCAATGTTCAAAAACTGGGACAACAGAAGAGTCTATTGCTCATGCAGAAAAAATAGGTTTCAAAACAGAATTAATGGCTTTAAATCCATTAGACAATAATCATACTGTTCCAGTTTATTTTGCAAATTTTGTGTTAATGGACTATGGTTTTGGTGCTGTCTTTGGATGCCCTGCCCATGACCAAAGAGATTTCGATTTTGCTAAAAAATACGATCTTAAGATTACAACAGTCGTAAGACCTAAGGATAAAGATGATAATTTTAAAGTTTTAGGTGAAGCATATACCGGCCCGGGTGTAATTATTAATTCTAAATTTTTAAATAATTTAAAAGTTCCCGATCAATCAATTCTTGAAACAATCAAAATTTTAGAAGAGAAAAAAATAGGAAAGAAAAAAATAAATTTTCGTTTAAAGGACTGGGGAGTTTCTAGACAAAGGTATTGGGGCTGCCCAATTCCTATAATCTATGATGAAAATGGTGATTATAAAACAGTTCCTGAGGAATTATTGCCAGTAAAATTGCCAGAAAATATTAATTTGGATACTAGTGGAAATCCTTTGTCAAATATCGACGAGTGGAAGAAAGTAAAGATAAATAATAAAATATATTATAGAGAAACTGATACATTAGATACATTTGTAGACTCCTCTTGGTATTTTTTAAGATTCTGTTCACCTAAGGACAATAAAAACCCTTTTAATATTGAAGATGTTAAATACTGGATGCCTGTCGACCAGTACATTGGTGGCGTTGAGCATGCTATATTGCATCTTTTATATTCGCGATTTTTTATGAGAGCCATTGGATATCAAAATACTGATTTTAATTTCAAAGAACCGTTCAAGGGGTTATTTACTCAAGGTATGGTTTGCCATGAAACTTACAAAGACGAAAACAATAATTGGCTAAATCCTGAAGAAGTTTCTACTAAAGATGGGCAAAGTTATTTTTTAAAATCTGATGAAAAAAACAAAGTTGTTGTTGGCCCGTCGGAGTCTATGTCTAAGTCAAAAAAGAATACTATAGACCCAGAAAAGATGATTAATCTTTATGGTGCTGATGCAGTTAGATTATTTATTTTGTCAGACAGTCCACCAGAAAAAGATGTGCAATGGTCTGATCAAGGAATGTTGGCCTCGTATAAATTTATTCAAAAACTATTTGCATTAAATGAAAAAGTTAAAACATTAAAAACAAAAAAAACACAAAAAAATTCAGAAGAAGTTTCTAAATTTATAAATCAATATTTAAGTAAAATGGAAAAAAATTTAGACAATTTTCAATATAATGTAATAATAGCAAACATTCATGAAGCACACACATTTTTTAGTCAAGTTGTTAAAAAGGATGAAAACTATTTAAACTTAGAAAAAGATTATATTAAATTTCTTATTTCATTAACTCCTATAATACCTCATCTTTCGAGTGAATGTTTAAGTGAAATAAATTCTGATGAATTAAATTGGCCAAATATTAATGAAAAATTCTTGGTAGAGGAAACTGCAAGCATTGTAGTGCAGATCAATGGAAAAAAGAGAGGAATATTGACAGTTACCAAAAATATATCAGAAGAAGATTTGATTAAATTCATATTTAATTCAAAAACTTTTGATAAATATCTAAAAGAGAATACAATAAAAAAACAATTTTATGTGAAAAATAGATTAATCAACTTTTTAACTTAATATGAAAAAATTTTTTTTAAATCCAATTTTATTATTTTCTTTTATTTTAATTACCTCTTGTGGCTATGTACCTTTAAATAGTAAGCAAGAAATTGAATTTTATATAGGAGAAATAAATTTTGAAGGCGATAGAAAAATAAACAGTTATATTTCGAATAACCTTGAGTTTTATAAAAACATGGATGGTAAGTTGAAAAGTTATGACTTAAAGATAATTTCAACTTACAAAAAGAATATTAAAAATAAAGATATTAAGGGTAATCCCAAAAATTATAACCTGGCTTTAAATTGTAAAGTAATTATCGAAACAAACAATGGTCAAGAAATAATTCAAAGGTTTTCAAGAGAAATATCTTACGCAGCTAAAAAAAATAAAATAACTGAGAATGAGTTAGAAAAAAAATATAAAGAAGATTTATCTAATTTATTAAGCAAAGATATAATATTTTTCTTAGTAAATAATACATGATTGTTAAATCTTTTAATTTAAATGATCTAAAGAAAAATAAATCAAACTTTTTTTTACTATACGGCGAAAATGAAGGACATAAAGAAGATCTAATTAATTCAATTTTTTTAAACAACTTTAAAGGTGAAATTATAAAATATGACGAAGGTCAAATTTTAGAAAATAAAAATATTTTCTATGAAACATGTTTTAATGAATCATTATTTGAGTCCGAAAAGATTATTCTGATTAATCGTGTTACAATTAAATTTTATGACATAATTAATGGGTTATTAGAAAAAAAAATTAGTAATAAAAAAATTATTTTGAATTCTGGAATTTTAGATAAAAAATCTAAATTAAGAAAATTGTTTGAAGATGAAAAAGATTTGGTGTGTATCGCCTTTTACCAAGAAAACGATTTGTCACTTTTTAAAATTGCTAATGATTTTTTTAAAAATCAAAATATATCTATTTCAAGTGAAAATATAAATTTAATAGTTGAAAAATGCTCTGGTGATAGAAAAAACCTTTATAATGAAATGAATAAAATATTAAATTTTTGTTTTAAAAAAAATAAAATAAACAGAGAAGAAATACTAAAACTAATAAATTTATATAATGATGAAAATTATTTTGAACTAATTGATAATTGTTTGGCAAAAAATCATACTAAGGTTAGCAAAATTATAAATAATAATTTGTTTGGTAGCGCCGAGTCTATAATATTAATAAGATCTTTTCTTTCTAGATTAAAGAGATTAATTGAGTTGAAGAAACTACAGAAACAGTTAGGAAACGTGAAAGATACAGTTAACAATTATAGACCACCAATCTTTTGGAAAGATAAAAGTATAGTTGAAAGACAAATGAACACATGGACGTCTGAAAAAGTACACGAATTGTTGTATAATGTTAATAAAATAGAACTTATGCAAAAGAAAAATTCAGGCTTATCAAATAATGTAATTTTTGATCTTTTGCTTGAAACCTCTAATAATTAGCTTTAATAACCATTACTATTCTGTCGAGTTGATCTGCATTATCGTATTCAAAAGATAACGTTCCTTTGTTATTTTTTTTATGATGAATTTTAGTCTTAAGGCCAGTTTTTTCCTCTAAACTTTTCACTAAAGCTTTAATATTACTATCATTATTAACAAGTTTGAATTTTTTTGGAGATTTATAAAGTCTAACCAAGCTTTCGGCCTGCCTAACTGAAAGTTTTTTATCAACAATTTTTTTAGCTATTTGGGGAGCATTTTCTAATCCAACAAGAACTTTTGCGTGACCTTGGGACAATTTTTGGCTCTCAATTAAAATAATAATTTCACTAGGTAGAGTCAATAATCTTAAACTATTGGTTATATGCGCTCTACTTTTGCCAATAAATTTAGCAACTTTATCTTGATCATAATTAAATTCATCGATTAACCTTTTATACCCATTTGCTTCCTCAATTGGATTTAAGTCATCTCTTTGAACGTTTTCAACAATTGCAAACTCTAAAGATTTTAAATCGTCAGCCACAATTTCAACAACAGGCACTTCGTGCAAACCTGCATTTTGTGCAGCTTGCCATCTTCTTTCTCCTGCTATGATCTCATATTTATCCGATTGTTTTCTCACTACTATCGGCTGAATAATTCCTCTTTCTTTGATTGAATTGGTAAGTTCTTCCATTTGTTCCTTATTAAAATTTTTTCTTGGTTGAAATTTATTTCTTACTATAGAGCTTATAGAAACTTTATTAGATTTAACTGATGAGCTATTGTCACCTATTAATGATGATAAGCCTCTGCCCAAACCTTTTTTTAACTTAATTGTATTTGTCATGCAGCACTCTCCATTATTTTTTCTTGGTGGATAAATTCCTCTGTGAAACTAAAATATGACTTGCTCCCTGGACATGACTTATCATAAAATAAGACCGGCATTCCATGGGATGGTGCTTCTGATAATCTTACATTTCTAGGTATGATAGATTGATATACCTTATCTTTAAAATAGTCTCTTGCCTCTTTTTCGACTTCTCCTGAAAGCTTATTTCTTTTATCGTACATTGTTAATAAGATTCCTCTAATTGTAAGTTTCGGATTAAGATTGTTTTTAATTCTATCAATTGTTTTAATAAGTTGTGTAACACCCTCTAAGGCAAAAAATTCTGTTTGAAGTGGCACCAGGAGTGAATCGGATGCTACTAGTGCCATAATTGTAAGGAGACTTAGCGACGGTGGACAATCTATTAATATATGGCTATATATTCCTCTAGAATCGTTTAAATACGCCATTATTTGCTCCTTTAAAATAAAGGCTCTTCGATTATTTTCTGCAGTTTCTACCTCTAAACCTGATAGATCCACGTTAGATGTAATTAAATCCAGATTTGAAAAATTTGTTTTTTCAATAACATCGGAAATTTTCTTTGTTCCATTTAATACGCTGTAAATTGATCTTTCAGAATTTTCTAAATTTGATAATCCCAAGCCTGTAGTGGCATTTCCTTGGGGATCTAAATCAATTACCAATACCTTTTTATCTTGTAAACTTAAACCAGCAGCAAGATTTATCACAGTAGTAGTTTTTCCTACTCCACCCTTTTGATTTATTATTGAAATAATTTTTTCTCTCATATTTTTTCTAAACTTTTTATTTTTAATATTAACGATTCTTCATTTGTAATACTTTTCTTAATTTCATATTTAATTTTCCATTCCGATGAGACCTTTTCAATAATTTGTTTTCCACTTTTTCCTAAATATAAAATTACCTCATTGAAGAATTTAAAATTATTTTTGATAAGATTTAAAACGACGGGTAGGGGCTTAAATGCTCTTGCTACGATAATGTCGGAACTTAAATTTTTTTCATTAAAAATATCTTTTTGTAAAACTTCTACATTTAAATTGAATTTGTTTGTTACTTCTTTTAAAAAATTGCTTTTATGGAAACTCTTTTCGTAAAGTTTAAATTTCATATCAGAGTTTTTATGCTTCATTATAATTGCCAAAACAATTCCGGGAAGGCCTGATCCAGATCCAATATCTGTGCAAATAGAGCTTTTTAAATCAATTAAATCAATGATTTGTGCACTATCTATTATATGTCTTTCTTTTGAATTATCCTCAGAATCTTTACTTATTAAATTAATTATTTTGTTTTTTTCTATAATTGTCTGGCGAAACTTCTCTAACTCCGGGAATGTTTCACGTGAAACATTTAGAGGTTCCAAACAGGAATAATTTAAAAAATTCGAATCAATCAAGCTATATACTTAATAGACTTTCTTTTGACGTGAGACAACAAAATATAAGCAGCTGCAGGTGTGATACCATCGATTCTAAGAGCTTGGCCTAGTGTTTTTGGTCTAATTTCTTTAAATTTTGCTTTAACTTCATTTGATAATCCTGATAAATCGCTATAATTGATGTTTTCCGGTATAATCAAATTCTCATCTCTTTTAAACGCTAAAATATCTGCATTCTGCTTGTTTAAATAACCTTTATAATGAGCATTTATTTCCACCTGATCATCAATTTCTCTTGAAAATAAAGGAATTTCTGGCCATATTTCTCTTAATTTACTCATATTCACACCTTTTTGACTTAAAACTTGACTAGCACTTCTCAAAACGCCATCTTTAGCAATATTTATATGATATTTTGAAGCTTTTGATGGGCTAATTTTTAAGTAATTTATCAATTTATCCATTCTTTTTAAATTTGATGACTTTTCCTTAAATATCCTGCATCTTTTATCACTAATCAAACCAATATTGATCCCCTTCTGTGTAAGTCTTAAGTCAGCATTATCGGCTCTCAAACTCAATCTATACTCAGCTCTAGAGGTGAACATACGATAAGGCTCAGCCACGCCTTTCGTTACTAGATCATCGATCATAACACCTATGTACGCTTCGGATCTATTTAATATGAAAGGTTCTGACCCCTTTACAGATAAAGCGGCATTAACACCAGCTATAAGTCCTTGGGCTGCAGCCTCTTCGTATCCAGTAGTTCCATTTATCTGACCCGCTAGAAAAAGATTTCTGATTTTCTTAGTCTCAAGTGTTAAAAATAACTCTCGGGGGTCAACAAAGTCGTATTCTATCGCATAACCGGCTCTTATTATTTTTACATTCTCTAAACCATTGATTTTACTGCATATTTCTTGCTGTACTTCGTAGGGTAGGGAAGTTGATATCCCATTTGGATAAACAGTATGATCATTAAGTCCTTCTGGCTCTAGGAAGATTTGATGTCTATCCTTATTTGAAAATTTAACAATTTTGTCCTCTATAGAGGGACAATACCTTGGTCCAACACTTTTAATATTACCAGAATACATCGCGCTCTTTTTTAAGTTATTTGAAATTATCTTATGAACTGCATCATTCGTATAAGTCATTCTGCATGAAACTTGTCTGTTAATATTTTTGGAGGTTAGGAACGAAAAAAAGTACGGTTCATTATCCGCAAATTGTTCCTCAAGGTTTTCAAAGTTTATACTCCTGGAATCTAGCCGTGGAGGAGTACCTGTCTTAAGTCTTCCAATTTTAAAATTAAATTTTTGTAATTGTTCACTTAAGCCTGTTGTTGGTTTTTCATTATACCTGCCTGCGGGCGTTTGATTGTCTCCAATGTGTATGACGCCATTTAAAAAAGTGCCAGTAGTAAGTATTAACTTGGTAGAAGTAATTTTTTTTCCGTCTCTTGTTATAAAACCTTTTATGACGTTTTTAGTAAATATGAACTCGATTACAGGGTCTGAAAAAATCGTTAAATTACAGTAGTTTACGAGTTTTTCTTGCATATATTTTTTATATAGCGATCTGTCACTTTGTGTTCTAGGTCCTCTTACGGCAGGACCCCTACTGCGATTGAGAAGTCTAAATTGAATTCCAGACTTATCTGCTACATCACCCATAACGCCATCTAAGGCATCAATTTCTCTGACTAAATGACCTTTTCCAAGTCCACCTATTGCTGGATTACATGACATTTCCCCTATAGTCTCAAAATTATGAGTGAATAATGCGGTATTTACTCCCAACCTAGCAGCAGCAGCTGCAGCCTCACATCCAGCATGTCCACCGCCAATTACAACAACATCAAAAGATAATTCTTTTGTCATATGTTTAATTTATTACTCATTTGAAATTTTACAAGCTATGAGATTTCTTATTTACCAATACAAAAATTTTCAAATATAGATCCAAGTACTTCTTCAACATCAACTTTTCCTACTATAGTTCCAATATGTCGTATTGATAATCTTAAGTCCTCAGCCGCCAGTTCAAATTCATGATTATCTTTCTTTTCTAAAAAGGATTCCAAATGTTTGAGGCACTCTTTTAAATGAAACCTGTGTCTTGATCTAGTAATTAAAACATCGTTTGTTTTTAAAAAATTTTTCGTCAGCTTTGATTTTACCGCTTCTATTAATTTTTCAACATTACTATCGTTTTTGATTGAGATTATAATCGGTGTAATTTTTGAATTGTATTTTTTTAAATTATCTATTCCTAAGTCTGATTTATTTATAACTAGAATAGATTTTTCATGGTATGTTTCTTTAAAAAAGCCTTTAAAATCAAGGTTTTTTGGGTCTAGAACAGTAATTATCAAATCTGCATCCTCAGCCCTGTTTATTGCTAGCTTTACTCCTTTTGCTTCGATTACATCACTAGATTCTCGTATTCCTGCTGTATCTGAGACTATAATAGGTATGCCCTCTAGATTTAGATGAGTTTCTATAACATCCCTAGTTGTTCCAGCCTTTTCAGAAACTATAGCAACTTCTCTTTTTGAAAGATAATTGAGCAAACTAGATTTGCCTACATTTGGGGGACCTATGATAGCTATTTTAAAACCTTCTCGGATTATTTCACCTGTTTTGTTATCCTCTAATGTTTTTTTAATTTCTTTTTTTATTTTTTCACTATTTATCTTTATTGTTTCTGAAATTTTCTCAGGTATATCCTCCTCTGGAAAATCTATTTTAGCTTCTATTTCAGCTAATATTGTTGTTAAACCTTTTCTCCAACTATTAAACTTTTTAGAACTTTCACCAGACATTATTCTTAGGGCTTGTTTTTTTTGAAGTTCTGTCTCAGCAGCTATCAAGTCACCAATACTTTCGGCTTTAAGCAAATTTATTTTATTATTTTGAAATGCCAATTTGGTAAATTCTCCTGGGTCAGCTAACCTACAATTTTCAAATGTTGAGATCATATTTTGTAATTCATCTATAACAGCTTTACTTCCATGCACATGGAACTCTACCATATCTTCTCCTGTATAAGTATTTGGCCCTGGAAACCAGACAACAATTCCTTCATCTATTAATTCTTTTGTCTTATAGTTTTTTATTTTTTTTAGTGTTGCTACCCTCTCCTTCGGAAAAGGCCGACTTGTCAAACTTGAAAGTATTTTGCTTGATTTATCCCCTGACACCCTAATTATTGCTATTCCAGAAATTCCTGGCCCAGACGATAGTGCGTAGATTGTCATAACATATATTTTATAAAAAATTTTTAAAGAAATGAAGGAATTAAATTATGTATAAAATATTTAACTTATTTTTAATTATTAAATTAGAATTACGTAGGTTTGTTCATTGAGTTGAAAAACTCAGCGTTATTCTTAGTATTTTTTAGTTTAGAATTAATAAATTCTATTGCATCCATGGATCCCATTGGTGCAATTATTCTCCTTAAAACATTCATTTTTTGGAGATCATTCTTTTCAAATATTAATTCCTCTCTTCTGGTTCCCGACTTGGTAATATCGATTGCTGGGAAAATTCTTTTTTCAGATATTTTCCTGTCTAGGATAGTTTCACTGTTTCCTGTTCCTTTAAATTCCTCGAAAATAACTTCATCCATTCTGCTGCCGGTGTCAATCAGCGCTGTTGCAATAATTGTCAAAGAACCCCCTTCTTCAATATTTCTGGCAGCTCCAAAAAACCTTTTTGGTCTTTGAAGAGCATTTGCATCAACTCCTCCTGTAAGAACTTTTCCTGAGCTAGGGACTACTGCGTTATAAGCCCTTCCTAGCCTCGTAATTGAGTCTAGAAGTATCACAACGTCTTTTTTATGTTCTGTTAACCTTTTTGCTTTCTCAATAACCATTTCTGCTACAGCAACGTGTCTTTGGGCCGGTTCATCAAAAGTTGAACTAATTACTTCTCCTTTAACTGTTCTTTGCATATCAGTTACTTCTTCGGGTCTT